>Ga0182005_1000061_pt1 | contig 98415 bp, 92 predicted proteins | sample Sormic07211103_1_FD_123021 | JGI IMG/M metagenome (GOLD analysis project Ga0182005, IMG submission 123021) | Rhizosphere microbial communities from Sorghum bicolor, Mead, Nebraska, USA - 072115-103_1 MetaG | ecosystem: Host-associated > Plants > Roots > Rhizosphere | place: USA: Nebraska... | reverse complement strand
CCCCCGGATCCTTCTTCAAATCAAACAACTCCCAACTCTCTACCCCAGTATAAAACCTCACCAACACAAAATCCTTTGCCCTAATCCCAAAATGTGGACTCACATGATGTGGCTGCGGATACTCATAATAATGATAATACACATCCTTCCGCCAATCCTTCGGCTCCTTCCCCTTCAACAAAGAAAGAAACGACCTCCCCTGCATATCCCCCGGCGCCTTAATCCCCGCAAAATCCAAAATAGTCGGCGCCCAATCCACATTAGACACAAACCCATCTACCTTCGTCCCCGGCTTAATCACCCCCGGATACTTCGCCAAAAAAGCCGTCTTCAACGACTGCTCATATATAAACCTTTTATCAAACCATCCATGCTCTCCCAAATAAAACCCCTGATCAGACGCATAAATCACTACCGTATTCTTACTCAATCCCGTACTATCCAAATAATCCAGAATACGCCCAATATTCCTATCCATCGCCTTCGCCGTAGCATAGTAATCCTTCAAATACCGCTGGAATTTCCACTTCACCAGCTCCTTCCCACTTAATTGCTTAGCATCAAAATCAGCTGATATCTTCCCATAATATTTCTCAAACGCCGCTGCCTGCTCATCATCCAACCTTGCATATCCTCTATTTACATACTTCTTATTTGGTGACGCATCTGCCGCATCCTTCAACGCCTTTCCAAATTTCTGATGTACTTTCAGATCCAAATCCAACAGCATCGTCTTATCAATCGTCATATCCTGATCCTGCGCAGCCAGTCTGGAATCGTAATTATCAAAGAAATCATCCGGCAAGGGAAACTCAATATTATCATATGCCCCCAAATCCTGCACATCCGGCAACCACTCCCTATGCGTTGCCTTCTCTCCTACCACCGCAAAGAAGGGCTTACTTGTATCCCTCTTCTGCAACCAATCAAAGAAGAAATCAGAAATCAGGTTTGTCACATAGCCTTTATACTGAATCGTATCATTCTGATTATTGATAAACTCAGGATTATAATACTGACCCTGCCCCGGCAGGATATTGAAGTAGTCAAAACCAACCGGCAAACTACCTAAATGCAGCTTCCCAATCCACGCTGTCTGATAACCTCCCTGTTGCAATAAAGCCGGGAAATTCGTCTGGTTCACATCATACCGCTTCTCGTTCAGTGTATACCCATTTTGGTGACTATACTTCCCCGTCAACAAAGTCGCCCGACTCGGCCCACAAATAGAATTCGCCACAAAGTTGTTATTCAGCAATGCACCTGCATTGGCTATCCTGTCTATATTCGGTGTCTGCACCAGCTTATTACCATAAGCACTCGTTGCCTGATAAGCATGATCGTCAGACAGGATAAAGATGATGTTAGGTCTGTTCTGCGCCTGTGTATACAATACTGTCGTCAACAACACAGCAAGCATACCAAATGGACGTAATAGCATAATCGGGTTATTTAAAAGTTAATATCCTTCGTTCTGTTTTAAATACGGATGCTTGTCTCTCTCAGCCTGTGTTATCAGATACAACACCTGATAATCCTGTGCCACCAGCCTCTGGCTTTCGTAAAGTACCTTCCCTGATCTGATCCTGCATATGTAGTTCCAACACCACAAGCTCTCATATCCTTACCCGGAAGATGACTGTCCGCAAAGTCTGTCAGCAAAAAAGGGAGCATCCCTGCCTTGGCCGATCGCTCACCGCCCGGATGGTATAAAGTAAATATATCCCCGGAATGAAAGTATTTGGTGAAATTTTTTTTCAGCGGTAATTTAGAGAGTGTATGATTGCTGAATTTCAAACATATTGCCGCACATTGACACATCTCAGGCAGGATGAGATAGATCAGATTTGTGCACTTGCTGTTCCCCGAACGGTTCAGAAAGGTGAAGATCTGTTAAAGCAAGGACAGGTGTGCCGGCATAAGACGTTCATAATAAGAGGATTATTGCGCAATTATGGTACTGCAGACGATGGTACTGAATACATCCTACAATTCTCTTCAGAGCATACCTGGACCCTGGATCCGGAGAGTTATCACCTCCAGACTGCCGCAAAATTCAATATAACAGCCGTCGAGCGTACTGATGTTTTACAATGGAATAAGGAGGAATTTGACCGCTTATTGCACAACATTCCGGCATTGAACAATTATTCCCAGCAAATAGCCTCAAAATTCAATTATTCCGGCAGACAGCGGCTGTTTACTACCCTCAGTAGTACGCCGGAAGAAAAGTACGACGATTTTGTGCGCAATAACCCAGCGTTATTATCCCGTCTCCCCCTTCATATGATCGCCGCTTACCTGGGTATGTCATTAAAGACATTAACCCGCATCCGGCATGCACAATTACACAAGTAATAAAAATATGGTCAAATGACCACATTTTCGCCATAGCATTAAGTGAAATTTGTACGAACAAATTAAATCATTCATTTATGCGGGTATTTGTTACAGGAGCTGCAGGATTTGTAGGCTCCGCTATCGTAAAGGAATTGTTGCAGGCTGGGCATCAGGTAGTAGGATTGGTGCGCTCTGACAGTACTGCAGAAGCATTGGCAAAAACAGGTGCTGCAGTGCACAGAGGGGATATCAATGATATTGCAAGTGTAACTGCAGGTGCTGAAAAATGTGAGGCTATTATCCATACGGCATTTAATCATGATTTTTCCAGGTTTAAAGAAAGCAGCCAGGAAGATCATCAGTTGATACTGGCACTGGGCCAGACAAAGCAACCACTGATTGTTACATCCGCACTTGGTCTGCTGAACTATGGCCGCCCCGTGAATGAGCAGGATGTACCCCCTCCATCAGAAAAGGTACCACGTGCCGCTACTGAAGAAGCCGCAAGAATCGCCAATGCATATATTGTACGACTCCCACCCACTACGCATGGCGAAGGTGATCATGGGTTTGTGCCCATCATTATCAACATCGCAAAAGCAAAAGGAGAATCTGCATACATCGGTGAAGGGAATAATACATGGCCAGCAGTCCATCGTTTTGATGCAGCAGTATTATACAGACTTATACTGGAAAAACTGCCGGCGCAAAAAGTATTTCATGCTATAGACGAAGTAGGCGTGCCATTCAGAGAAATAGCAACAGCTATCGGCAGTGGATTGAACATCCCGACAGTCAGTAAAACAGGTGCAGATGCAGAAGCACACTTTGGTTGGTTTACATATTTTGCTGGAATGGAATTGCAGCCCTCAGCGGAGGAGACGAAGCGGACATTAGGCTGGGAGCCCAAGGAGAGAGGAATATTGGAAGATATAGTAAAAGGAGGATATTTAAAATAAGGCAAATATTCAACATCATTTTGAAAAAGGGGATTAATCCCCTTTTTGCGTTTCTACACTTGTCGCATTGGAAATTAGTTCTAATTTTCACCTGATTTTACAACTCCAATTCATGAATTTTTCCAGATAGTATTTTCTGGCACTGATGCATAATCAGGGCAGGTGTAAGACTATTGCCTTTAACTCCTAAACATATGTCTATGTATTCCCGTTTTTTATGCGGCCTCCTGTTATTAATATGCTTTGGAGGGTGCAAACATGAGCAAACCTTTGACCCTTACGATTCTCACCTATCGGAACGGCTGGAAGCCTATAACGAGGTTCAGAATAATACTAAGAAGGGAACTCCCGGGTTATTTATTGATTTCTCTGCCGGTATCAACAATGCATTCAAGACCTCTACTGTCAGCAGCCTGCTGTCTGAATGCTTTAACACAATTCTGACAGACAAGTTTGAAGTGTACAAGCTGGGATCTAATGCCATCACGCCATTACCTGTTAACAATACCACCCAGCTGGGACAGGAAATAAGCAACCAGGGCAACTATAAAGACATCTGGGCACCCATTCAGAAAGCCGTGGATACAATCACTAATGCAGATAATGATGCACTCCTGATCACAGACTTCGAAGAATGGATCGATAAAACAGAAGTGACCAGTACAGCCTATCTGAAACTCCCGTTTAAAAAATGGCTGGCAAAAGGTTACTCCATTCATTTCTTTATAGTGGATTACAAAGAAGATAACGTGGATAAACATATCTATTTTACCATCTTCAATACTACCAATAATTTACTATCGAAACTCGCTCCTAAATTAACACCCTACAGCACCCGGTTCGACTTGTCTGCAAATGCTTACAGCTTATCCACGAACTACACCGACCCTAAAGGCGGCGGGATTGTCAATGAGAAAAATATCTTAGATCTTAAAAACGACCAGTATATCAAAAGCGAATCGTACGAATACTACCCATTAGGCCTCGGTTGGAAAGATATCTCAGATATTCACAAAGACGATGCAAGCTTCACTGACATCTTCCGCAATCTTTTCATTGACCTGAGTAATCAGGATAGCTATACCTTCAAGGCATTCGAAGTACAGACTTTTAACGCAACGGAAGACTTCAACAACTTCGCAAAAGCAGATTTTGCATGGCATAATCCTCCTAAAACTATAAAAGGTAAAAACGGAGAAACCAAAATATCCGACGACGAAAAGGATCCATTCATACTGGACTATTACAATGAAGACGGTACATTCAGGGAGACGGGTAAATATCAACCTCAAACATTAAAGCCACTTTCTAATTACTTCCGCCTCAATCAACCTCTATTTGATAATACAAGTAAAAGCGATAATAAAAAGGTTGAATTAGGCATAATGTTCGACCCCGCATTTGCCCCGAAGGAATCTGACACATTGTTAAGAATAAATATTGTACTCACATCTGCTGTTCCCAAACTTGATAATCCTAAGCTGGAGAAATTTAAATGGGTCAATGCAAAGAAGACAGATAATACCGCATTGTATCAATCAGTAATAAATACACTTCAGGAATTAAAACCGGAAAACAAAATTATCTACACCTATTACATAAAAACAAATCAAAATTAACTATAGCCATGGAATCAATCACCGCCTACACCGTATCCGCCATTATCACCCTTGTTGTCTTATTCATTGCCGCCATCATCGCTAATCTCATCAAATTCGAGGGTGGCAGCAAACCCAAAGATCCCAAAATCAGGAAACGCTGGTTCTGGATCTTATGCCTGGTGAACCCGGTTCTCATCTTCCTCCTGGGCTTCTTCGTATTCATGCCCGACGGCAATATGAGAGTCGTAAAAAACTACATTGGTGCCCTTTGCATAGGTACTGCAGCCGGCTTCATCTTATACATCCTCTTAGGCTTCATCCTCAGTCGTCTCTTCACAAATGGTAAGCTAGGTCACTGGTTTTAATCTATCATCATCATGGATAAATTATTTGTTATCGCTGTAGGCGGTACAGGCATGCGCTGCCTCGAAGCTTTTACACACCTCTGTGCAATTGGCATGTTCGACAGCAAAGAGATCGAAATCCTCACCCTCGATACTGATCAGGCCAATGGAAACAAAGGCCGTGTGGAAAAACTGATTCAACTCTACAACCGGATTAAAAATGGTGGTACGCCAAACGCTAACACCTTTTTCTCTTCCAAGCTCAACCTCTACCGGTTTTACACCAATTACTCCGGCCAGGGCAGAGAAAATTATAAGAATATTTCCAAACTGAACGCTGGCACACCCGAACAGCAGAAAGGAAATAAACTCATCTCCGATTTGTTTCTCGACAATGAATCTGTACAGGAATTCGACCTGTCTCACGGTTACCGTGCCCAAACACATCTTGGTTCCATGCTCATGTACCACGGTATGATTGAAGCTGCCAGGAATATTGTAAGAGGTACAGACGTGAAAGTACAGGAAAAAGAACTGGATGAATTCGTAATGAAACTGGAACTCGCAGGACAGGATGCGAGAGTCTTTATTTTCGGCTCCATCTTCGGTGGCACAGGGGCCTCTTCTATTCCTGTCATTCCCAAAGCCCTGCAGGATTTTATTAAGATCCGCTCCAAAGGTGCAGCCAGCATAGACTTCTCCAAAGCAAAATTCGGCTCTACCCTGCTCACGGAATATTTTACTTTCAGGAAACCGAATGATAAACAAAAAGCCAGCAAAGAAAATAGCGTCATTGCAGATGCTTCCTATTTCCCATTGAATAGTCAGGCTGCTTTGCAATTTTATCAGAGCGACCCTACTGTACAGCGCTGCTACAAAATGTTATACCATATCGGGTGGCCGGTGGAAAGTAAACCTGTAGACACAGGTAGTACCCAAACCATCACAGGTGGCGCTACTCAGGAAAATGCGGCACACATCACAGAACTCCTCGCAGCCTGTGCGGCCTACGATTTCTTTACCAGAACCACCGGGCTGGATGTGGATAAAACAGAATACGTTTACAAGGCTGTTGACTTTAACAATAACGCATTCAGTTTCTCTATCCATGATTTTGTAGGCAATGGCAATAAAGCAGGAGAACGGTTCGCCAATAAAATTGGTGCCTTCTTTTCTCTCGCCCATATTTCGCTCACTGTTAATAATGCAGCCAATGGCGATGCAGGCATTAAGGGCTTCATTACCCGTTGTCAGGAACAGAAGATCACCCAGTACAATACCATTACTGATGCTGAATGTGGTGAGATCAATGACTACTTCAAGGCTTTCGCTTACACCTTCGAGAGCGCCCGGTTTACCCCCGGTTGGCTGTACCAGGTAAGAAGCACAGTGGCACCCGGCACCTTCATTTTCGATAGCAAAGCTTTTCCTGATAGTCTCTCTGAACTGAAGAAGCTAGACGTAGGCACCATCTTCCTGGATGAAAAGAACCATTGGCCTAAAGGCGGCATACTGGCTAACAGGTATGATACTTTTGTCAAAAAACTGATCAATCTGGGACCGGAAGAAGAGCAACAGGTCAATACCACCAAAGAGAAATTCCTCGCACATATCTACAATGCCATTACTCAATCACAGGGCTTCCTTTTAATCTGAAATCACCATGAGCAATAAAATAAAGGCCTTAACTATCAAGGTACACCCTAAAACAGAGCTGCAGGGAGTACAGTTTGCCTGGGATAAGATCCCCCAGCTGGAAGTTTTTACCAGAAATATCATCATCCCCGAAATAGCTGTAGAGCAGGATGGTGGCGCAGCTGTCAATATAGGTACACTTGTATCTGGTATTCCTACTGTATTTGCAAGAGCTGCTTTATTCGAAAGTGCATTGAACAACATCATAGATCAGGACGCAGCTGCGTCAGGATTAATGTTATTTTATAAGTCGCTGGTGAGTGAATGGAAAGGTTTTATCAGCTGTATCGCGCTTAACTATAAAGACATCGAGGTGAACAGGGTACCACTGGTTTATTCAGACGGAAAGAAAATAGGGGATACAGAAAATATCTATGAACCTACCGGCGCTTTCGGTAACTCGCTGTTTGAAAGACAACCATTGTGGTGTGATCAGTCTCTGTCGGACAATGCAGAGAAAGTACCCTTCATTGATGTGATCTCTTTCCAGGGAAGTGTGGTAGGTGGTACATCGCCAGATTGCTTTTTGTTTACTTCCGTATCTTATAATATCAGCGGCCGGTATCCTTTCATAAATGTACAAAGTGGTCGCTTTGTCGATCCCTTAAAATCTGATCTGCGACCAGAAGAGCTGAATAAAATATATGGATACGCTAAACATATCCTTGACAACATCCAGCAATTCAGGCAGCATTTCAGCAACCTGTCTGCCGATATCAGGCCTTCCTACGAGAATATCAGTGCCTGCCTGCAGGATTGGATAAAGGATATGGAGAAATACCAGGAGCAGCGTACCTTTTCCCGCTTGAATAACCAAACACCACCAGAGGTGGGATCGCTGTTTGCCCAACCTTTTAGTAAACTCTTTAACTACTCTACCTTATTATTCGGATCTGAAGGAATCATCACACAGGTGTCGGGTTCAGAACTCAGTATTCCATTTGATCCTAAAGACCTGCTACTCCCGGACGCTACCGAAATTGCGCAGATTGACTTTGGTAAAGAAGGTGCTGAGACCAGGAACTTTTTATCGAACAAACCAATTCTTTTGTTAAGTGCTGATACAAAAGGACAGGCGAATAGTTACGCTTACTTTGCTTTGCCCCTGACGCCGCTTGCCTTGAATGTATTCGGGGCTAACCTGGACGCGTTGACAGGATTGTCTCCCAACTCCAATGTCAGGTCACGCATCTCTGCCATATATGATCCTAATGACAAGGATGGAGAAAAGTTAATCGTACACCTGAAATTGTTTACAGATACAGGCAACGAAATTACCAAACAGGTAGTCTACAAGGTGACGCAGGAATCTATGATGGGTAAGGATATCCTGATGTGGCCCAATTTTATATCCAAACAATGGAAAAGGTATTTTCTATATTCTGAGATACCCCATAACGATGCAAAGTTTCAGGCAACCCCATTTATTGGCAATGTGAACGATGACTTTTTCCGTATAGCGCTGGATGAAAAGGGTATACCTTTCTACCTGGCAGAGAAAGGACGTGCTTTGTCAATACCAGGCATGAAAGTACAGTTGCATGTAGCATCGAACAATGCAGTGGCCGATAATAAGTATAAATATGAAATCTATGAAAGCAACCAGCCTTTCAAAGGTATTAAGTTCGCACATGCTGGTGTCGATTGTGGTTTCGGTATCATCAGGTACAAGTCTTTTGGCGATGATCCTGCATTCCCATGGAATATGCTGAATACAACTAAAACTTTGTACCCTGCTTTTCTGGGCGTAGATTTTGGAAGTACCAACTCTTCCATTGCCTACTATTCTGATAGTGATAAGATGATCAGAGAGGACTTGAAACTAACAAACAAAAGAGTTTCCTTACTCTCCACCGATCTGAAGAATAATGATGAACGCCCGGCCGTAGAGGATGAAATATTCTTTTTCCAGAATGATGAGATTCTGTCAAATTCTATCAAATCAGTATTGACTATTCACGATCCCAGAAGGATCGTCAATGAAAAAGGAAGTCAGTCAGACTTTCTGCTCGCACAGGCGGTAAAAGGAGGATTTCCTTGTTTTGAAAAGAACCTGCCCATAGACAGTGCGTTGGACAACAGGTACTTCCTGACTTATAACAGAGTAGGTAAAGCGGAACTGGTGTACAATATGAAGTGGTCCACACAGAGTATTGATAAGAGCTATAAAACGGCTTACCTGAGTACCTTGATGTTGCATGTATATGCACAGCTCTTTGTGGAAAACCATGAGCCGCATACGTTGAAATGGTCATATCCTTCTTCTATGGGCAAAGATCTGCTTAGTGAATACAGGGCTATCTGGGATTCTCTGGTAGACATTAGTCCGATCAACAATGGCGTCACCCTGAAAACGTTTCCCCCTTCTGACTTATCTGATATCGGCGATGTGCAGGGCAGCACCTGGAGTGTAGGAAGTGATACCAGTGGTAGCTGGGGCACCAGCGAGGAGACGGGTTGGGGCAGTGAGGTGGAAACGCAAAAGAAGGAACTTGTAGAAATCCCTATAGATACTGCACCTATCCGTTTTGACTTCAAACAATTAGGAAATAAAGAATCCCTATCAGAAGCCTGTGCGGTAGCAAACTATCTGGTGCGCCCCAATGGTGGTTATTCTCTTAATCCGGGAGAATTAGTTCTCTGTTTTGATATTGGTGGTAGTACCACAGATATAACTGCACTTTGCCAAATGTCCGGCGGCAAGGCGATGATCAAGCAGAACTCGATTCGGTTTGCAGCAGAACGAATGGCGCAGGCAACCCGGTATTCGCCAAATTTCAGAACTGTATTATTGAAGATGTGTGAACGAAAAGGAATTTCCATACAAGGCCTGAATAAGGGAGAGAACAAATTCTCAGAGAACACGGCTCCTTATTATTTCGAACAGGTGTTAGACAGACTGGAGCATACAGATTTTAATACTTTCTATCGTCTTGTTGCAGCAGAATGTCCGGAGATGATGAGTGTGAACCTCTACATTACAGGCCTGATTATGTTCTATGCCGGTCAGCTGGTGCATAAACTCCGTACAGAAATCATCCGTTCCGAAGACGCGCCTCCCGCCGTAAAAAACACCCCTCCGAAAATCAGGATCGCCTTTGCAGGTAAAGGAGCCCGCATCTTCGACTGGTTCAATGCCGTAGATCCTGCTGCCGCCAATACTTACTATACACAGATGTTTATCAGAGGCATCGGTGGCGAAGCAGTAGCAAGAAAAACAATCATGCCTGTGAACCAGAATCCCCTGAAAATAATAGATGTCAATTCTCAAAAAGGAGACAATCATGCAGATGTGAAATATGAAGTGTCTAAAGGATTGGCGATTCCTACAGACATTACCAAGATCCTCGTGCCTACTAATAAACAGGCGATTGAGATTCTGGGAGAGGAACATTTCTGTATAGTAATGCCCAATGGCGAATTTAAATATCTCGAATCAACTAATTCTATCACCCCTGAAATGCTGGAGCATATTGGAGACTACTTCATCAATTATCCTCCGCAGGGAAGCCAGCCTTGCCCACGGTTTATGGATTTTGCAGACCTGTTTTATAAGGTTGCCTCGGCTATGTTTGGCCTGAAAATGAGCTCCGCAGATTTTATGACGGGATTCCATGACATGAATATCGAGAACTACATCAAAGGAATACCTGAATTTATCGAAGCGAAAAAACGTAAGCTGGATGAACAGAAAAAATTCGATTATGTAGCGCCGGTTATCATACTCGAAGGAATGAAGTTCTTTGAAAAACACCTGTTAAAAGGAATCAAAATCCAGTAAGCCATGACGTATCGTATGCTAATAAAGGTTTCCAGACGATTAGTCTCATTCTGGTATCAGACTAATAGCAATGGATATGCTCCTTTAGTGATGAAGGATGGAAGCGAAGTGTTGTTGTATTTCTATGTGAATGGAAATGATTTCATATTTGGGAATGCAGCGAGAGATTTGTATAACCAGCATCACCCTAATGCTTACGGTAATTATTTTGAGATCATAAAAGATCCAGGGAAGCACTTTACAATTTATGGAAATAAGAAACCCGTAAAGCAGCTGTTTTATTATGGTGTGGAGCAATATCTGTCCTTCTTTATCAATACTGTTTTATATAAGAGTGATTCAATTGAGTCTTATCGGCAGCATTTCTCGCTTCATTTTTTATACGACGTTGATATAGAGGACAAGGAAAAAGCGCTGGTAGAAAGTTTGTTCAACGATGCAGGGTACATCAATACCGGCAGGGCCAATTATGATACTGCATTGTTTGATGTATTGTCGAGGCATGGCGTGATCACTTCCCGTAATCATGTATTGCTGTTGAATGGGCTGAATGGAACATTATATTTTAAGCTGTTTGAGCACTATCAACAGCAACCTGTGAATATGTTGTCGATGGAGGGGCAGGGAGCTGATCCAAGAGTGAAATTACTCGCTGAAATGATTATAGAATATATCATCGCTCAACAGTCGTTTTTGTCTATCGATATAGAGGAAGAAATAAACGGAATTTTATCTTTTTGTTCAGATAAACTCAATCATTTAACACCGGTCATACAGGGGGAAGTTGCATTGTTGGATGGCCATAAGTATTGGTTCAGGGTGAATGAGCGTAGCTTGAATGATCGGTTGCAATATTATTCTAATGATCAGGCGGTGTATGCAATTATTGATGATTTACTGGATGGGAATAAACTGCATGTCGATAACACAGTTATTTTATTAATGGGCGAAGAAATCAGTACTTCTTATTTCCTGAATAAGTTACAGAAGAAGTATTCACATGTGAAAATAGTGGAAGCTGTCTGGTTGAAAAATACGATGGAGGTTGTCTTTGAGGGATTGTCGCGAAAAATAACACCTCCACCACAACCCGTAGTCCCCGCATCCCGGCCTGCTGCTCCGGTATCACGTTCGGCATCGCCTCCGCCCTTGCCGGTGCCAAAGCCACCACTGCCTCCCATAGCAAATCAAAAGAAGCCTTCATCACCTCCACCTTTACCACCTTCAAAAAAGTAAGTTATGGCAATTCATTTAGAGAAGAAGAAACCTGTTTCTCTTGAAAAAACAACTCCCGGACTGCGAACTATCATAGCAGGGTTGGGATGGGATACTGCAAATGTTAATGGTCATCAGGTAGACCTGGACCTCTCTCTTTTTATGATGGGAGCTAATGGAAAATTGCCCAGGGATGAATTTTTCGTCTTCTATAATAACAATACCAGTCCTGATGGTGCAGCTTATTATCCTGGAGATAACAGAGATGGTTCGGGAGAGGGAGATGATGAGATCATTTCAATAGACCTGGGTAAGATTGATCAGCAGATCGAATACTTATACTTTGCTGTCACGATCGATCAGGCAGAGGGACGTGGGCATCACTTCGGGTATGTACGGAATGCCTATATCAATATCCGTAATGGTGCTGATAATACCCTTTTATGTCAATACCGGCTGAATGAAGAATTTAAAAATGAAGACTCACTGATCATTGCCACGATCTCAAGGAACAATGGGCAGTGGGACCTGGAGGCTGTTGGACAGGCTTTTTCAGGAGGACTGAATACACTGGTTGAAATGTATCAATAATAATCATCTGCTATGGCAAGTTTTAATTTAACAAAAGGGGAACGGTTCGATTTGTTCAAAGCTGCTCCCGGCCTGACTCTTTTAAGAATAGGCATGGGATGGGATCCCAATGATCAACCCGGCGGCCCTGACTTTGATCTCGATGTTTCGGCGTTTGCATTGAATGACAAATTCAAAATTCCGTCAGATTCCTATTTTGTTTTTTATGGGCAGGTACGGGCCGGGAATTGTATCGAAGATCCTGTAGAAAAAGGACTGATGAGGCCAATTACGAGAGATGGCGCCATTATGGGTGCAATAGATGATCCGGATGGTAGAAGGAGTGACGGAGATGATGATGAAGATATGGTCATAGATCTCTCTAAGATCACGCCAGCTGTGGAACAAATTATTATCTGTTGTACGATTTGTAAATACCCCCATGATAATAAAAAGGATCGGCGTACGCTCAACTTAAACTTTGGACAGGTAGAGGATTGTTACATCCGGATTATCAATGAAAGTACAGGGCAAGAGATGTTGCGGTTTGATTTGAAAGATAACTACACAAAAGAAGATGCGGTTGAATTCGGACGCTTATTTCGTGTAGGAAATTCATGGGAGTTTGAGGCAATGGGTAGAGCGTATACCGGTAGTTTACAAACATTAGTTGATATGTATACTTAAATTATTTTTTATGGCATTTAATCTTAGTAAAAATAATGATCCCGTTCCGGCATCCAAAAAGAATATATGGGTCATAGTATCGTTGGCAGTAGTAGTGATCGGCGCGGCAATCTGGTATTTTATACCCAAAAAAGAAGTAGTACCTGTTGAAACAGCAGCGCCAGCAATGCCTGTATCGGCACCTGATACAACTGCCACTACTACTATATCTATTCCTGCAATCTCTCCGCAGGTAGCTGCCTCATTCAATAAGGGAACTTCCACCCCCCTTTCCATATCCGACGAAGTGGTAGATAAAATCAAACAATCCCACAAAATCACTATCTACGGCTACGCCAGCAGTGAAGGTGATCTCTCTGTAAACATGCATCTGGCACAGGAAAGAGCAGAATCATTTAAACAATACCTCGTCTCCAGGGGAGTTGACGCAAGCCTGATAACAGCTGTAGGTAAAGGAATAGAGAACCCCGTAGCCTCCAATGCCACCGAAACGGGTCGTATCCAAAATCGTCGTGTGGAAGTTAGTATTGAATAATTAATAAATCTTCACAAATGAACATCTCGCAGGATTTGGCTTTATTTTGAAATGATATTATCGCTCATCCCGATGCGGTTATCGCTATAATTTGTAATGTCATCATCATTGACAGTTTATTGTCTGTAGATAATGCCGCAGTACTGGCGACTATCGTCATGGACCTTCCTCAAAATGAAAGAGGGAAAACCCTGAAGTTGGGCATCTGGGGCCACAAATATCTTCCGTGGGCTGGCCATGATCTACGCTGCGGTGTTTTTTGTACCGATCATTACCTCATCATTGTTGAATGCCCCAAAAAAAGGATAGGATAATTAAATATTCGACAGGCAGAAATGTAACCATCATTCGTACAAACTGAATGATCATAAAAGAAAGAAGCCTTCAAATCGAAAGATTTGAAGGCTTCTGTTTGTAGCGAGGAGAGGATTCGAACCTCTGACCTTCGGGTTATGAGCCCGACGAGCTACCTCTGCTCTACCTCACAATGAGGGTGCAAAGATGTGGGAATAATTATACACTACCAAATTTGTTTTCTATAAAAGGGAAAATAATTTTTGGGTGTAGTTATAACTGCGTATAAATTTTGAGCGCTCTTTAATTTTTTTAATTCCCTGCGATTTCATTTTTCAGCACACTCGCCTGCTTCACCAGCTGAATAAACTCCGCTCTATACCCTTCTTCATCATCTCCTTTGGCACCCTTGGCCAGTGATAATACGGAAGTAAAATTCGCCAGACCCTTATGCTCGGAATTCCGCAATAGCAATCCAAATTCTGCTACCGCAACCGCCATTCTGAAATCTTCCGGTGCCTGACTGATATCCTGTATTTTCCAAGGCAATACCTGAGAAAGTAGCTGACTGTTATCCTCCCTCTGTTGTTTGTAACGCAATTTTACCGTCAACACCTCCCCATTATAATTGTTAGTAGCCACATTTCTCTGATATTTCAATGAGTCTACCAGTGGCTTATCCGCCGGGGTACTACCAGCAGGCACAATCTCATACAGCGCTGTAACGGTATGGCCTACACCCATATCACCTGCATCTTTTTTGTCGTCGTTAAAGTCTTTATTTTCCAGCATCCTGTTCTCATAGCCAACCAACCGGTAAGACTGCACATACTGTGGGTTAAACTCTACCTGCAACTTTACATCCCGGGCAATAGTGAAAAGCGTGCTACCAAATTCAGTCACAAAAGTGCGGCGTGCTTCTTCAAAATTGTCAATATAAGCGTAGTTACCATTACCTTTATCTGCCAATACTTCCAGCTTGGAGTCTTGAATATTCCCCATTCCAAAGCCGAGTACAGAAAGAAATATACCTCCCGCCCGCTTCTTCTCTACCAGGTTTTCCAGTTCTTTTTCAGATGATACGCCTACATTGAAATCTCCATCAGTAGCTAAGATGATCCTGTTATTACCATTTTTCATAAAACTCTTACGCGCAGTCTCATAAGCCAGGTTGATACCAGATTCACCTGCTGTGGATCCTCCTGCCTGCAATTGATTAATTGCATCCATAATTTTGGTCTTATCACTGCCAGATGTAGAATTTAAGGCAACACTTGCACTGCCTGCATAGGTAACAATTGCAATTCTGTCTTTGTCACGCAGCTGTTGCACCAGGGCTGCCATAGCTTGTTTGATAAGAGGTAATTTGTTAAAATCAATCATTGAACCAGATACGTCTATCAGAAATACAAGGTTGGCAGGGGGCAACTGCTCCTGTGGTATTTCTTTACCTTTTAATGCGATTCTTACTAACTGATGAGTTGTATCCCATGGACATATGGCCATATCCGTATAAATAGCCACAGGGTCTTTACCTTCAGGTTTTTTATAGTGGTAGTCAAAATAGTTGATCAGTTCTTCTATCCTAACCGCATCACTGGGAGGAAGGTTACCTCCATTAAGGTATCTGCGCACATTTGAATAAGAGGCCCTGTCCACATCAATGGAGAAAGTGCTTAACGGCTGATCACTAACCATTTGAAGTTTGTTTTCTTCAATAGCGCTATAAGATTCGTTATTCGAACCATAATATGATGTTGCCGGGTATGTGGCTACACCCCTTATCCTGATATTTGCATGAGAAGTCGCGCTACCAGGAGCTGTCGAAACCTTAACCCCGGCAGCTTTGCCATTTAATCCACAGTAAAAGTTACTGCTGTAACTGGCGAATTCTTCGGCTGGCGCTGCAACAACTGCATAATTCATGGATGGATCTTTTTTGATATTCAGCGCTTTTACCTCAACCTCTTTCCCTGCAGGTATAAGGTTCACTGTTACAAACTTCACCTTTCCACCCACCACTACCTCTTGCGTTAAATAACCAGTATAAGAAACAACCAGTATTGAATCTCCAATTGGTAGTTGCAGGGTGAAATTTCCACTTTTCAAGGTTTCCACTCCGGTAGTAGTACTTTTTATATTCACCCGGGCGCCGCTAAGTACTACCTTGGCTGTATTCATAACAACACCTTCAATAGTACGTTGCGCCTGTAGTTGGAAACCAAATAACCCCGCCATTAGCAATAGGAACAGAAACTTTATTTTATTCATTTGGGATGTATTTTTCATATGATGCGGGTTGGGTATCATATTCCATAATCCCTCAAAAAAAATGAAGCTGTATAAAAAGTAATTTTATCCGATTTTATTCGGGTACGTGATGCAGAGAATTTTCGTTTACGCAATTATTACCACCTTCAGATTACTTTTGATTCAACATACTCCTCCTCAGAATCAGAAAGATAGCATGTTAGAGAATAACTGTCCTGTCCTATAATCCAATTGCAATGCATAGGTGCAATTGTATCATTCGGATTAAAACCAATTTACATATTAAAATAACTTAAATATTTTTTTTTAAGGTTAATTTTTCCATTCAGGTAAGGGTACCCTCTATTTCAGATTGTCTCATAGTATCAGCAGATATTAAAATTGTAGAAAAGGAGAGGAAGAGCCATCAGCTACGCCTTATTGGCGCCTAACGGAACGGGAAGCTTGCTGTAGGGTTGCGTCTCAAGGTCATTATATTGAGCATTCATTTCCTACAGGAGGTCAAAAATGCCCTGATCTGCTCCTATATACTGTTCTTAATCCCATGCACGGGAGGATACACTACATGGATAATACTGCCTATTCACAACTTTATATCATAGCCTAAATTCTAATAGCATCTCACATGAAAATACCATTAATTATCAAACGTCCCCTACGATACCTTTCATCCAGACTAGATAAACGTTTTTTAAATAAGGATGTAAAAGCGCCCAGAATGGTTGGGCACAAACAATGGGAAATTACCTGTATGAAATAGGGAATAAACCTGGTTTACGGATATTAGAAGTGGGAAGCCGGGAAGTGACAGGTGCATCAAGTGCCAGGCAAAAGTTCTCAAATGCCGAATATGTGGGGTTTGATTATTATCCTGGTAATAATGTTGATGTAGTCGGAGATGCCCACAAACTGTCTTCCTATTTTAAAGATGGCGAGCAGTTTGATATTATTTATTCCAGTGCCTGTTTTGAGCACTTTGCTATGCCCTGGTTGGTGGCAACGGAAATTGCGAAGTTGTTAAAAGTCGGCGGGATAGTTTTTGTTGAAACGCACTTTTCTTTCTCGGCGCATGAGCGTCCATGGAATTTTTTCCAGTTTAGTGATATGGGGTTGAGAGCCCTGTTCTCACCAGCGCTTGGATTTGAGTATATTGACGGTGGGATGTCAAACCCGATAGTGGGCCGTTTTTCATCTTTGTCCGACAAATACCTTAGATTAAGGACAGTTACCGGGCTTTATTGCCATAGCCAGTATTTAGGAAAAAAAGTGGCGGAGGTAAATAATTTTGAATGGGCGTCGGTTCAGTTAGAAGAGGTAGTGGGTGATACCAAATATCCCAAGCCCAAAGTAGGGTGAGTAACAAGAAATTTTAGATACAGAAACGGCTTCAGATGTTAAATCTGAAGCCGTTTTTTGTATGGAGGAGAGGGAAGTTCGAACCAGTTAGGGCAATCAATGGAACTAATCGAAATTGTATACGGTCGCTTTTCCACTGCTTTTAATAAAAGTAGCAGACACAGAGGTTCCAGGTAATTGATATGAAATCAGATTATTTTAAATGATTTTTAAAGATCATTTTATACCGATCTTTATTTTTTATATCATTATGCACACATTTTTAATTAACCTTTTTTCATGAAATTTATTTATCTCTACCTGTTAACACTTATTATCAGCATTTCCAGTTTCGCCCAACAAAAGTCCTCCGTAAAATGGGGGGATAATATCAAACTAAAAAAAGGCTCAACAGACCTTAAAGTTATTTGTACAGACAATACAGGCATCTACCTGGAAGAAGCCCACATCAAAATGAAATCTTACTATGTCATTGGCGCTAGCTACAGAGGATCAGGCATGCTCGTAAAAATGGATGCCAACCTGTCAGAAATTTACCGGCGTAATTATGATAGGGATCTACGTGGTAAAGAATTTGAACAGTTCTTCCCCTTAGGTAATGACCTGTTCATTTTTGCATCCACTTATAGCAGAAGGGACAGAATGCTTGAGTTATACGCCGCAAAAGTAGATAAAGCCACCGGCGACCTGTCTATAAGATGGCAACGACTGGCATCCTTCCAGCAAGATTCAAAGAAGGACAAGATCGAGTTCAAACTGAGCTACAATACAGACAGTACAAAGGCGATGATCGTGAGTAGTGTACAGGGAAAAGAACGGAACGAGTACAAAGTACAGGAGTTTGATAGCAAACTGAAGGGAGCTAAACCTGTGGTTATCTCAAATGAATTTGAAGCAAAAAAGTACCAGCTGGAAGATGTGATATATACCGCCAACAAAAAGATAATCCTGGTAGGCCGTACTTATGAATATGAAGAAGGTAAAAAGAAAAAGGAGAAGTTCCTTGATTTTAACCACTACAATATTCGCATGTACAATGAAAATGGCAAACAGGAATCAGAGATCAATACCACCATTAATGGTAAATGGCTGAACAGCACTAAACTGCTGCAGGAAAAGAATCAGGACCTGATACTGGCTGCATTTTATAGCAATGAAAAGAAAAGCAGAAAAGTGAATGGTTTGCTTGTACAAAGAATTGATGCCAATACCGGGCAGGTAATATCAACAATCGATAAGGCCATCAATGATGCCATGTTGTCTGATAGTGATGGTGTGGAAGATGATGATAAAGAAGATGGTAAAGAAACCAAAACAAGTAAGAAAGGCAAAGACAGTAAAGAAAATAATGAAGATAAGGACGGCAAAACAGCGAAGGATGGAAAAGAAACCAACAATGGTAAAAATGAAGGAGAAGGGTTCTCCAGGTACATGCAGTTCAGAAATATCTTTTACGCTTCAGATGGCGGTCTTATGATCCTGGCCGAATCTTTTGATACTTATACCTATTCAACTTCAACTTATACACCGGGTACAAATGGTGCCCCGGGAACCTGGTCCTCCACTACCTACAGGGTATATTCAAGTGGCAATCTGCTGCTGTGTAAAGTTGCTGGCAAAGGTGACATTGATTGGTTACAGGTAGTGCCTAAATCCCAGATGGAACGATATGCCATTGGGTATTCTTCATACGGATATGGTGCAACAATCAATGGGGGCGGTTTCTTTTTCCCTTTGAAATTGCCTTTCTATTCAGGTTTTGGTGTGATCCGGTCAGGTAGTAACATTAACCTTGTGCTGAATGATAATCCTAGAAATGCGGGTGTAACCCAGGCCGGACAAAAGGTGAGATCTATTAATCGCTTTGGAAAATCAGATTGTTTTATTATTACTGTCGATGATTTGTCAGGTAAAATCACCCGAAAAGTGATTTTCAATAATAAGGAGATTCCTACTGCTATGCCAAGGAAAGGGGCCGTGTTTGGCACCGATTTGTACCTGATTGGCTGCTCCGGAAGGCTGTTTGGTAAAACAAAGGTTGCTGTTGGAAAAATTTCAGTTAAGTAATACAGACGTCCGGAGTGTTGAACCTACACTCCGGATTTTCATGTTTTTGAATATGTTCAGCTGACAAGTTGTTGTATTTTATATGCGAACACTTTCTTTTCTACCAGGGAGCGTGTAAGCGCTAATGCCTGCTGGTAGTGGGCAACAGCGAGTGATGAATCAATGCCGGTATACAAAAATCCCATTAACCCGTGGTAATAACTGTTAACTGTAAGGTCCAGTTTAGCTGCTTCTTTAATCGCCAGTTCGTGTCCATACACCTTCGCAAATGCAAATGTTCGGTTGATGGCTGAGGCCGGCGAATACTCCATAATGAGAAGCTGATTATATAGCTGTAATATATGTGTCCATTTGTCCTCAGTGTGGATGGTATGCCAGTAGGCAATGGCGGCTTCTAAATGATAGGTGGAAACCTCCTGGTTGGCAAATGCCTGCCAGAAATAATAATTCCCTTTCTTAATAAGAAAAGGATCCCACAAATGCCTGTCCTGGTCGTCATATAGTATGGCCTCCCCTGCATCGTTGATACGGGCATTCAACCGCGAACTTTGAAAGCACATCAAAGCCATCAGTGCATTGACTTTGGGCGAATTGGTAAGATTGTTTTCCGCTAGTAATAATGTTAAACGTATTGCTTCGGAACATAAATCTTTCCGTATAAACTCTTTTTCACTTTGAGAAAAATAGCCTTCATTAAATAGCAGATAAACTGTTTTTAACACAACTTCCAGCCTTGTACTGATTGCTGTTTTGCTTAATGCCCTTAGCTGAAAACTGTCGGTACGTAAATTGGCGCGGGCCCTTAGCAGCCGCTTTTTAATGGTTTCTACATTGCTCAAAAATGCATTGGCAATCTCCTCTACACTAAAACCACACAAAATTTGCAATGCAAGACAGATCTGTGCCGGTGCAGCATTGACAGGGTCACACACTACGAAAATCATAGATAGCTGGCTATCGGCGATAATAGCGTCGTTAAATTCAAACGCTATCTCAGTAATGGTTTCAGCAGGCTTGATGGTGGCCTTAATTTTTTTCTCAAAAAGCTGGTTGCGTTTCAAATAGTCTTTTGCCTTGTTGCGGGCAACGGTATAAAGCCATGCCGAAGGATTTGCCGGGATGCCATGCTGTAACCAGTGTTCAGTGGCCTTCAGAAAAGTTTCGCTGACAATATCTTCTGCCACATCTATATATTGCCAACCAAAATAACGGCTCAGAACAGCCGTCATCTTCCCGTATTCCTGCCGGAACAAATGTGGAATAAGCGTGTTTACAGCATTGTTATCAGTAGACATGTTATTTCTTTTCGGGCTATATTGTTTAAAAAGGAAATCCAGAATAGCGATGAATCTACCTCTATCCTGGATTTCCTTTTTCCCGGTTATACTAACTGTTATCCTCAGGCGATACTACTTTTCGCACTTCTACAAATCCGCCGATTTTTAGAATAGGACATTCCTGGGCAAAGCTAACTGCCTCGTCAATAGTAGCGGCTTTCACAATAGTATAACCGTTTATAAATTCCTTTACTTCAGTGTAAGGACCGTCAGTCAATACATTGCCGGGTTTTACGGTTTTTCCCTCGCTCATCGAAAGGCGGTTGCCTCTGTCTACCAGCCTGTCCTGTGCGGCAATGCTCCCCATCCAGTTCATCCAGTCTGTCAGTAACTGTTGCATTTGTTCAGGCGAAGGATTGGCGCCTTCATTTACACTGTTTCTGAAGATGAAAACAAATTCGTTCATGTTTTTAATTTTTATGTTCGTATTGATAACGATTGAACGTTATGACCAGGGACACACCGAAGGAGAATATTTCAATAAAGGTAAGTTACCAATTATTTTACAAAAATGGCCCGCGCCATAGACGCTGTACTGCCATCGTTAAGCCTTGTTGCGGTACCATTTTTCCACATCGTTGCCACAGAAACAGTTCCGTTGTCCTCAGAGCCGATTACATACACATCATTATCTGTTATGTACATGCCATAGGCTTCTGCTGCTTTTGTTCCATCACTCAGGCTGGTGGCGATACCGTTTTTCCATATCTTAGCTACATCCGTTGTTCCATTTGATTCATAACCGCACACGTAGATATCCTCGTTCTTTATAATTATACCTGTAGCAAAAGCGTCATGCTTGCCATCCGTAAGATTGGTTGCAGTACCATTTTTCCAAACTTTTGCAATGGCCCTGGAGTTTATAAACTCAGTGCCTGCCACATATACATTGTTCCCAGACACTAAAAGAGCATCGGCATAGGCCGTGTTTATGCCGTCGGTCAGGTTTGTAACCGAACCATTCTTCCATACCTTGGCAACAGTTTTTCCTCCAGTATATTCAAAACCACAGAGGTATACATCACTGCCAATGACAACTATATCGGAAACGTTTGTATAATTTGTGCTATTGCCAATCTTCGTTTCAATACCATTTTTCCACAGCCGCGCACCTTCACTTGAACTACCTGCTACATACACATCGTTGCCAGCAACGAAAACCTTCGATCCCTGAGCCATCTCCGCATTGCTGGGCAGTGTAGTGGCTACGCCGTTTTTCCATAGTTTGGCCGTGATCTTAGTGCCTAGTTCAAACCCGGACACATATACATCATTTCCTGACACGAATACAGAAAGGGCATAATTGTTCCTGGTGCCGTCAGACAAATCAGTGGCTACACCATCTTTCCATAATTTGGCAACGAGTACACCACCATCAGGTAAATTTTGCTGGCCTACAGCATAAACCGAAATGGGGGTAGGTGTATCATCCTTACTACAACCTGCAAACAGAATGGCCATAGTGGCAATACCTAAAAGAAGTGTTCTTTTCATAGTAATAGTCAATATTCTTTTCGATTAATATTTAGTTATTGATGAGAAGGGTTATTGCAATTTTGCCCTTTCCACAGCCAATGCAGGTAATTCAGTATGGCCGCTTTGCTTTTCAAAATTGAATTTCATGGCTGATACCATCCATTGATGGTTGTGCCATAACAGTTTAACATCATAAGTACCTTCTACTATCCAACAGTCACTTTCAATCCAGTGTGCGGCATTACCACCGAAATGCACTTCGGCAACCTTGTCATTTTCTTTTACCTTAAAATCAAATAACCGGTGATGGGTTTTGTCAAAACCCGGCAGGAAAGCCGCCCAGGAGCCAGTAATTTGTTGAGGTGTAAGTGATGCCGCAGGGTTGCCGTTCATGGATGAATAATCAAGCAACACTGTCTCGCACATCACTCCCATCAATTTTTGCCAGTTCCGTTCATCGGCTGCTTCAAAAAGAGTAGTGATGGTTTGAATAATAGCTATTTCCAATTAAAAATTATTACAGCTTATATAGGAAAAAAAATACAGCGATATCGGCAACCGCCACTGCTACATTTACCGGGTTATCGTAAAAATCAAATTGTGTCCCTGTTGTCCAATACAGCGTTTTATGAGAATGGGAATTTCCTCAAAAAATTGCCTGGCATTTGCTGCAAGCACAGCCTCATCGGGATGAATCATGACGCTACCTGATTTTATTACAATCGATACGTTCACCATTCGTACGTACTCTCAAACTTCCGTACTTGCCATTCCCTTCATATGGGCGTTCGAAAATTACATTGGCATAATAGCAGTTGCCTGTCTTCTTATCTTTATAGGCTACCATGATGTAACGGGCAGTCTGTTTATTAACAATAATGCCGAGTTCATTTTTTATCACCTTATAATCCTCACCGGGCCCAACTACAAATTTTAGTACTTCAATATTTTCTGGTAGATATTTAATAATGTTCGCTTTACTAAGTTGGGGATCTGCAAAAGCATAATTTTTTTGGGTGAATTCTTCCGGCAGGACCGCTTTCATGGCATCATCATCGAGGGTAAAGCTGTTCGCTTTTTTCAGAATGGGATCTACAAAATTCGCAAAGCTTTTTGCGCCTTTCATTGTTAAAAAGAAATTGCCCTGCAAATTCTCTATACTCCAGTTAAATTCGGTTTTAACCCCTGGTTGTGCAGTGCTCATAACCATGGCAATCAGTGAAGGAGCAAGCATTCTATCAGCATACAATGTGCTGGCTTCAGATGGTTTTGCCAGTACGTCAAAGTCCAGTTCCTTCGCTTTCTGGTTGATTTTAGTAGCGTCAATCTTTACGTAGTACACAGAAGAGTTATCCTGGTCCACTTGTTTGCAACCTACATCAAAAGTTAAGGTATTGTCGCTTACATATTCTTTCATTGGTTTGGGGAAAATAATGTGGCCATAAATATAATCACCTTCAGTAAAATCAGTAATGGCTCCCTGTGCGGAGCCGTTAAACTTTGCTTTTGAAAAGTAAATATCGACCTTGCCTGACTTCTGGATTGTTGATGCCTCTTCATTAACATTGTTTATTACACTTTGTACTTTTTCTGATGCACCATAGGACTGTGCTTCGGCGTCCTTCACCTGGCTGGCGCCGGATTTCGCTTTATCCATAAATTTTCCCAGCTGGGCATTGGCATTTTGGGAAATAACTGCAAAGGCAAATAAGCCAATTAGAATTCCTTTTTTCATGAACTTACTCTATTTAAAATTTTTCATTGGACATTAAGTGAACAGTTGATCTGTTGGGTCGCACATATACCCATAGCAAAGCCAGGGCGATGTGTAGCGGTAACACAACAGCCAAATTGATCATTTAAGTGAACGACATAACCCATCGTTTATTTATGACGAACGTCATAAATAAACGAGGACACAGCCACAGGGCAAAATTTTAAAAATTAAAATAAAAGTTCATTTACATTTGGCAAGATTTTTCAGAATTACAAATTTGCCCGCACTCTGCTTAGCGAGGTAGGGGTGATGCCGAGGTAAGAAGCGATATAGTAATGTTGTATTTCATTTTCGAGTCCGGGATAAATTTTTCTGAACCAATCAAGTTTCCCTTTTGCGGTTTCCTTCAGCAGCAACACTTCCTTTTCCATCCTCCGCATACTGTCCATCATCAGTACGATGTTTCCAAATTGTTGTAGGTCTGCACTGTAAGGCATAAGTTCCTCCATTCTTGTATTATTGAATACTAATACAGAAGCCCTGTCTGAAATGACCTGTATATTATAAACAGACTTGTTATTGATACCACGCATAATAGCGGGCGTAACCGCATTGCCGCTAACGTAGAAATTCAACGTTACATCCTCTCCATTGGCGTTCATTATATATCCTCTTACAATTCCTTCAAGCACAATAAATTCAGATTTTATGGTTTGTTGTTCCTGTTCCAGGAGGTCTTCACAGGTAAGCTCCCGAACTTCTGCTGTTCCCGCCAGTGTTTCTGCGGTCTGAAGGGAAATGGGGGAGTAAACATTTAAAGTCTTTTGTATAATTTCTATCATATTGAAAAGTATAATGAATGGATTTAGTCAGTTATTGAGTTAGCTATTTCCTGATTCTCTCCGAGCGGGCAAGATGGCTGGGTTTATAAATAAAAATGGTAGCAATCCCCCAGATAGTGATCAGCATACCCATATAGTTGATGATATTTTTATTGGCAAAATCAGCCAGGAAAGCAATATCTACAGTACTATGAAAAATGGCACAAACCAGTATGCTTGCCTTGGATGAGTTGTAGAGCCAGGTGAGTATAATACTTCCTGTAAGGAGACTAAAAACCCAGCCCAAAGTGCCGCTAACACCCATATCCATAAATCCAGGGCGGTACAGGAATAGGGGCCAATGCCACAATGCCCAAAATACAGTAAGAATAAGGCTGGCAACAAGTGCATTAAATGTGTTTTGCAGGTGGGGTAAGGCAAACCCACGCCAGCCTACCTCCTCGCCAAAGCCAAAGAAAGCAAGATTGTAAAAAAGGAACTGTATAAAGCTGAATGACGGAAATTCTTTGGCCACAAACAAACCTGACAGACTGATAGGGGTTTGGTGTACAAAGAAATCAATCAGCGATGCCATGTCCGCCAGTATGAATGGGCTTAACAATGCTATTAGCACGTAGCGCAGCGGTTGAGCTTTGAATAATAGTACAGATAGTTTTTTAACGCCATCCTTCTTTTCGAAAATATAAGTGGTGGTAAAGGATGCGATCATTGGGCCTAATCCGCCAATGCCGTGATGAAAAGGTAGGACAGGTAAACCATAAATGCCCAAAGCAGAGCTGTATAAGGGGAACCAGATAGTCCAACTGATGAGATATGCTAGCGAAAAATAGGTGATTAATGGTTTCATTTTTTTGCTGTTGTGCCTCCTACTAGAATACGGGTGCTTTTAACCTCTTTACAATGACATTATTCACGGTTGCTACAATTAAATACACTACGGTATTTTGCAAAAAGGGTGATAGCAGGTTTATTGAAGAGGTACCAGGAGAATAAATCTTTCTGTTTGTAGGTAGCCCCAGGATTACCTATCGCCCCCCAAGAAGCACCTCCAGTAGATAGCCTCTATCGAATATATCAATGAATTTACATTCCAACAAAATAACTAAATGCTCGGAATACCTGCAAAAATTGATTGAATTTTAAAAGTATTGGTTTGATTTATTGTAACACCAGGGGCACCTTCAAAACTACCTTTGTATCACAAACAATAACAAAAAAAAACACAATACCATGAAAACAAAAGATCAGATCAGGACCCTTGCTCAACAGGCATTTAAGAACCATCTTACCTATTTGTCTGCTGGCCGGATCAGTGAATGGGTAGACCTTTTTACAGAAGACGGCATACTCGAATTCCCCTATGGACCCGCAGATTTCCCGAACCATGTAGCCGGTAAAACCGCCCTGTATGACTACATGAAAAATTTCCCAGAACACTTCAAGGTTGAATTCGAAAACCTGCATTTCCACGGTACAGAAGATCCAACCCTTGTGATCGCTGAATTTACCAGCCGTGGACACGCCATCTCAACGGGTAAACCTTATGATCAAAAATATATTTCAGTAGTTACTACGAACGATGATGGCAAAATTGTGAAATATGTTGATTTCTGGAACCCACTGGTGGCAATGGAATCAATCAATAAACCACTTGCCAGCTTCGTATCCTAAACCTACAAACCTACACACATGATGACCGCAAGCTTATGCTTGCGGTCATTTACAAAATTCTTCAGATGAAATTTTTGCGTAATTTTATTTTTCCGAAACAGACGCGTACTAAAAATATGGGTAAACCGGAAACAATAGAAGAATATTATGCAAGCCGGCCTTCCCTGACTGCCAGGGGAGCAGGAGACAATATTGCTCATTTTAATATCTTTCGTATAGGTGATCCTGATATCGAAGATATACCCGCTCAATTTGGCCGGCGAAATTTTTATAAGATCTGTATCATCACAGGCCATAGCCTTGTGCATTATGCTGATAGAACATTTGAAGTAAAAGAGCACGGGATACTATTTGCCAATCCTCAGATTCCTTATAACTGGGAGCCCTTGTCCTCCAATCAGCAGGGGTTTAGCTGTATCTTCAACGAAGCATTTTTTGAACATTTTGGCAGAATAAAAGAGTACCCTGTTTTTAAGCCGGGTGGCTTTCCTGTATATGAGTTGACACCAACAGAATTGTCTATTATCAAAGCCATCTTTGAACAAATAATGGAGGAAAAGAACGGTGAATTTACATTTAAAGAGGATGCGATCAGGACCCTTGTGCTGCAACTCATTCATAGCGCTATTAAAATACGGCCAGCTATTATTACCCCACCTGAAAAAGTAACCGCAGCAAGCAGGATCACTTCTTTATTCTTAGAATTGCTGGAACGTCAATTTCCGGTTGACAACACCTCATCGGAAGTACAATTGCGTACTCCGGCAGATTTCGCCAACCAAATGGCCGTTCATGTCAATCACCTGAACAAATCCGTGAAGGAAATTACCAATAAAACAACCACAGGTATTATCATGCAACGACTTCTCCAGGAAGCTAAGATTATGCTGAAACATACCTCCTGGCCAATTTCAGACATTGCCTATGCGTTGGGCTTTGAAGGACCGACTCATTTCAGCACTTTTATTAAGCGGCAACTACAGGTATCACCTTCGCAGTATCGAAATACCTAGACCTGTTTTCTAAACCTCTATACTTAGAGAGAGCTAAACAAAAAAGCCCCCACATCTTTCGACTTGAAGGTTTAAAGGTGGCGGGCTGGCGGCTACAAAGCTAATGCCCCATTTATCGTACCCCCAATATAAAACCTGTCTGTGTACTTCGCCGGATTCTTGTACCTGATATCTCCTGCCTGCATGCCTGGTGCCAGTCTTGCTCTATCTGGAAAAAGCAACAACTCTTACGCTGACAATTTGCTACAAGGCTATTAATTCCGCTCTCAAATAATGTGTTTCTACCTATGCCATGAGAGCAGTTTTCACTGATCCGGAAAGCGAACCTGCGATACTTAAGTACATTGTTACGATAATTACATGAAGACAAAGTTGGATAAAATGGGGAAGTAAATATGCTGCGTATCCGGATTTTTTTTAAAAACTGGGACTTTAACCATTATTACCCTAAGCAGCATATTAGAATTATTCTATAGAAAATAAGAAAACTTTTAAAAAAATAGATTTTTAAAATATTTTTTTATTAAAAAACAAATATCTAAATTTAATTAACACAGTAAAACGACTGTATGCCATTCAAAATCTAAAGAAGACCCAAAGTCACATTATCCCAGAATGTTGTTTCAAATAAGCAGGTAATAATAGCACTATCTTAATAACCATCTATTACTAGCCCATGTTTATTTCCTGTAAACAAAAATAAAACTGACTTAAAAAAAATCAATCTAAATCGTCTGATCCCATGTATGTGGGTAAAATCTGTATTGATCCTCAAATTAAACTGTATGAGAATAGCACTATAATCAAAACACAAATTTTATTTTTCCCTATTTGCTGTCACGTAGTGTGATAAGATTCGTATACCCGTTTTTTCCATCCACCACAAACTATTCCAACATATTCTGCAGAACGAGGGACAGCCGAAAACCTCTGTAAAAGAGTAGGCAATTGTTATCAATCAAATTTAGTCTTTTATTACAAAGGCAAAATGATCATGAAATTTGAACAACTGAACCATCAGCTCTTCGAGCAAATTTCTGCCGAAGACATGAGCAAAATCAATGGGGGTGCTGCACCTGAAATGTTCATCTCATTGACTGACATCCGTAATACTGTTATCGAAGAACAGCCTTCTGTTAGCCTCCTTGTTGCCCCGGTTGACGCTGGAGACACTGATTGATTTCGATTATGGAGCAGGAATGTCCGGAAGGGCATTCCTGTTTAAAACTATGCAGCAATGATCATCATTATAAGCCAGGCCGAAGGCGAACACTCCACTGTTTTTGTGATGGACTGGCTGCACTACAGGCAGGCCAGTTTTCGCCGTATTAATGGTAGCGATGCTATACAACACTTTTCCTATCATATCAGTAACACCGGTGAAAGTGAATTAGATGCTTTCGGTGAATACCTACAGGACACAACTAAAACTCCAAACGTAATATGGTACCGGCGCTGGATGGGTAGGAATGTGGCCCTCCGCGATGGCCTCCGTTTAGGAGGAGACGATAATTTTATCAATGTTTTTAACTTCATCCGCCAGGAACGCAACACGTTGCGCCAGCACTTTATGAGTCAGTTCAAACCTATACATCGTCTCGGCAACCCGGATAAGGATGCCCTGAATAAACTGGATGTATTAACAGCTGCCGGTAAAGCAGGTCTCACCGTGCCCCGAAGCATTGTAACAGCAGACCGGGAGGTATTACAAAACTTTTGCAATACAACCGGACCTGTCATTGTGAAGAGTTTGAAAGATCCTGCTATGCTTTCCTACCAGGGCGATAATTTTGTATCTTATACCGCTGTCCTCAACAGCGAAGATATCTCAACCTTGCCTTCGAAATTTTTTCCATCACTCGTACAGGAGCAGATAGATAAAACTTTCGAAATAAGAATATTTTATCTCGATGGTCAATGCTATGCCATGGCAATCTTCTCCCAGTCAAACACACAGACACAGGTCGACTTCAGAAAGTATGACAAAAAGCATCCCAACAGGAATGTGCCTTATACTTTACCACCAGAGATTATCAGCAGCCTGCACACCCTCATGCAATCACTTGATCTGAATTGCGGTTCAGTTGATATGATTAAGTCACCCGAAGGGAAATATTATTTTCTGGAAATAAACCCTGTAGGACAGTTTGGTATGGTATCCTTTCCCTGCAACTATTTTCTGGAAGAAAAAATAGCCGATTGGTTAATTGAAAAAGATCACCCATGAACTCACAATTTGAAAACCCGATACAACAGTGGATAACAGAAGAGCTAAGTAAGCAACAAGACAACATTCCGCTTTGTTATTTTAAGCTATCTCAGGCAGATGCGTCCGGGAATACGCCATCTACTGAAAAATGTGATTTTTACAACGAGAATCATTACTACTGCGTTCCCCTATATAAACCCGTTTCACAATTTTCTTCTCTTATATGACCCAGCATATGCAAGTATGGATGCTTTTTGCCTGTTGTGTGCCCGTAAAAGGCAGCAGAAGAAGCCTCATTTATGATCTGCAGAGAGGCCGGTATTATTTTATACCCAATGCCCTTTATGAACTGATAAAGGAGCATGAAGGCAAGCCACTGGAGCTGGCTAAAGCTGCATATAGAAATGAACATGACGAAGTGATAGATGAATATATTGCTTTCCTGTTCCGGAACGAACTTGCATTTTACACAGATACACCCAACGCTTTCCCGAAAATTTCTACGGAATGGAAATCACCCTTTCATATCACCAATGCAATTATTGATAGTGATGTCAGTTCTAATCATCCCTACGATGAAATCATCCGTCAGTTGAGTGAGCTGGGATGCGCAGCTTTGCAATGCAGATTTTACGATAGCGTGTCAGCCGATCAATTATTGGCAATACTGGCTGCTACGAAAGCTTCCAGACTAAGATCCGTAGAACTGGTTCTTCCCTTCACACCCGCTATAACAGACGAAGTACTTGAATCTCTTTTCGCAGCACAACAGCGGTTAAATACAGTGGTTTTGCACAGCGCCCCGGAGGCTTCCCGCCAATACAAAGTGAAGCAGAATGGCGCTATCATATATCTCACAGAAAAAATCAGCAGCGCTGCTCATTGCGGTTTTATCAGCGCTGCTCACTTCAGAACAAATATTGAACATTTCACTGAGTCACAGCTTCATAATTCCTGCCTGAACAGAAAGGTGGGTATTGATACCCGTGGCTTTATTAAAAACTGTCCATCGTCAGACCGTAGTTTTGGTCATATACAGGATACACTTATCACAACTGCCATTAAACAAGTCGATTTTACCAAAAGCTGGTATATATCAAAAGACCAGGTGGCCGTTTGCCGTGATTGTGAATTCAGATACATGTGTGTGGATTGCCGGGTATTCGTGACGGACGATGCATATAGTAAACCGTCCAGGTGCAGCTATGATCCCTATACAGCCACCTGGGCCAACGAAGCAGATGATCCTCAGCGTAAACATTTTAAACTCCAGGAAGCCACAACTGCTGATTATAAATAAATCCTGCTCATGCGTAAATGTTTTTTCTTTTTCCTGTTTATTTCCATCATGCACCAGTATGTAGTGGGGCAGATTATTGTTACAGGAAAGGTACTTGACGGCGGATCTGGTAGCGGGATTGCTGCTGCCAGAATTAATCTGACAGACCTGAAAGGGAAAACATATCCCACCATACAGACGGATAAATCTGGCCACTTCCAGGTGTCTGCCCTGGATACCGGCACCTATTCTTTGAATATATCTGCCGGCAATTATGCCCAGGCAAGATTTTCCATCTTCCTTGCAAAAGACACCAGCCTGTCCGATATCCGTTTAAGTAAACAGTATGACCTGGGGGAAGTGACCATTAATGGTGCACAGGTTAAAATCAGCCGCAAATTTGATAAAGTAACTGTTGACCTTTATAATACTGTCCTCACCAGTGCCGGCACTGCGTTTGACCTGTTGCAGAAAATGCCTGGTGTGATATTACAACAGGACGGCGCCGTCATGCTACAATCTAAGATAGCGACTGTCATGATTGATGGCAGACCGCTTAATTTAAGTGGCAATGATTTGAAAACATACCTCAATGGTTTGCCCGCTGGTAGCATCAGTAAAGTTGAACTAATCCGTAATCCCTCTGCAATGCATGATGCGCAGGATGCTGCAATCATTAATATCATTACAAATAAAAGCCTTAAAGCCGGCTGGAATGGTAATGTAAGCATGGGCATGACACAAGGACATTATTCCCGTTATTATCCCTCAGTTGACTTTAATTATCGCCATAAAAATATTAACCTGTATGGCGCTTACAGCTATACCCGTGTAAAGGAGTTAACAAGTACCAGTAGCACCCGCCCCTTAAGTGCGGATCTGAACCAGGTACTGGATATTGAAACCCGCGCTACGCTTAATAATAAAACACAGAATCTGAAATTGGGATTGGATTATACAATCAGCAAAAATAGTTTAATGGGGGTTGTATTGTATGGCAGTTCCAATCGCCTGTCACAGGATATGATCAGCAATACCCGGTTTACACATGCATATCTGCAGGATTCCCTGATCAGGTTAGTGACCCTTACCCATGTGAAGGCTTTCTCTCCTTCTGTAAACCTTTATTATAAACAGATCATGGATACTACCCGGCATAGTGAGCTTACACTGAACCTGGATTATTGGCGATATAACAGGAGCCCTGAACAGTATTTTAATAATTCATTTTATGATAACCTGGATAATCCCTACCGGGATAATCTTATTTTAAAGAGCAATACGTCCGGCCTCAATAATATTTATTCTCTGAAAGCAGACTATATCCATCCTCTTAAAAAAGGAAGGTTATTATTTGGTCTTAAAACTTATCTAACCAAAAGAGATAATAATTTCATCTGGCAAAATTTTGCAAATAACAAATGGCAGGTAGATGACAACATCACTAATCAATTCCTGTATAATGAAAATATAAATGCACTCTATTCCGGGTACGAAAACACCTGGAAGAAAATAAGTCTGCAGCTGATGCTCAGGGCGGAACATACCAATATTCATGGGAAATCAGTAACCATTGACCAACAGTTCACTAAGCATTACATAGATCTGTTTCCCAGTGTAAACCTGGAATACAATCTTTCCTCCACAAATCAGTTTAACTTGTCCTACAGGAGAAGCATCAGCCGGCCCGCTTACAACAACCTGGATCCTTTCAGGCAGTTTCAGGACCAATATAACTATTCACAGGGCAACCCTAGTTTGTTACCTGCCATTTCAGGCGCATTAGAAATAGGACATTCCTACAACAATATCCTTTTCACCACCCTCAGTTATACCTGGTCAAAGAATGTCATCTCCATGCTGTATCTGCAAAATCCTGAGAACAATGCATTGACTACCACTTACGATAATCTTTCGGCTACAAAGAGCTGGGAGCTGGATGTCGCTGCAAACCTGGCGATTACAAAGAAATGGACCAGCTCAATCTCCACTGTACTCACCTATAATTATGTAAACACACTTTTCCGCGAGGCGCCGGTTAAAAACGAAGGCTGGGGCTTTAATCTCTTCCTCTTTAATAACCTGCTGTTGCCTAAAAACTTCTCTGCCAGTATGGTGATGGCATATAGTGCGCCTTATAATGGAACTATTTTCCAGTATTCAGCCAGTGGATTTATCAATATTGGTATCAATAAAACCCTGTTACATAACCGGGCTTCAGTGAACCTTGCAGTGAATGATCAACTCACGCATGTGAGTTTTCAAAATAAAACGAATTACAATAACCTGATGTATCAGCAACGCATCTTCAGGGATAACAGGACCATTACGCTGACCCTTCGTTATAAGTTGGGCAACCTGAAGATAAAGCAGAGTAGTAACAGGAAAACAGGTATTGAATCTGAAAAATCCAGAATGGATAATAAATAACATTATAAATACAGCGCGATGTTTAAACGCTTTCCGCATTATAGTCAGTTAGACGAAATGGATTGCGGGCCAACCTGTTTAAAGATTATTGGAAAGTACTATGGTAAGCAATTTAACATAGAATACCTGCGCGCGCTCGCGTTCACATCAAGAGAGGGCAGCTCTTTACTGCATGTCAGCGAAGCAGCACAGCAACTGGGATTTAAAACCATCGGCGCCAAAGTAACCTATGAAGACCTGGCCAATTTACCTGTCTTGCCAGCTATTTGTTTTTGGGATAAGAAACACTTTGTGGTGGTCTATAAAATTAAAGGAGATCATGTTTATGTCTCTAACCCTGCAAACGGGCTGGTCCGGTATAACAAGGAGACATTTTTGTCACACTGGCTACAAGCTGATGGCAAAGGCATAGTCCTTATGCTTGAGCCAACACCGGTATTCGACCAGATGCCGGACCATAGCAAAGAAGAGAAGCTGGGCTTTACACTGGTGAAGCAGCATATGAAGCGCTACAAAAAAATTATTTCCCGGATCGTCTTAGGTCTTTTTGCCGCCAGCCTGTTGCAACTTATGCTGCCTTTTCTTACACAGAATATTGTGGATACCGGAATACGCCAACACAATTATCATCTGCTGTATCTTATACTGGCTGCACAACTATGCATTTTTCTCGGACGGACAGTTATTGAAATGGTACGTAGTTATTTACTCTTACATCTGAGTGTCCGCATTGATATCGGTTTACTGGCTGATTTCTTTGTAAAGCTAATGAAGCTGCCTATCTCATATTATGACCAGCGTAAGAATGGCGATGTCATGCAGCGTATTATAGACCATAACAGGTTGGACAATTTCATCACCTCTGGTGTCCTGTCAGTTCTTTTCTCTCTTATCAACCTGCTTGTGTTTGTCACTGTACTTGGATTTTACAACCTTAAAATATTTTCCATCTTCCTTGTTGGCAGTGTGCTTTATTTTGTTTGGATCAGGTCTTTTTCCAGGCGCCGGGCATATCTTGACTCCCGTCGGTTCGAATGGCTCTCCACGATTACTGAAAAAAATCTTGAGTTACTCAATGGCATGCAGGAATTAAAACTGGGGAATGCAGAAAGAAAAAAACGGTGGGAATGGGAACGCCTGCAGGTTAATCAATTTAATATTAATCTCGCGTCATTGCGCCTGAAGCAGCTGCAGATAGATGGAGCGGCAGTAATCAATGAACTGAAAAATATACTGATGACATTTATGGCTGCTCAATTGGTCATGGATGGAGAGATCAGCCTGGGTGTAATGTTGTCTGTTAGCTTTATCACGGGCCAGCTAAATGGCCCCATGCTAATTGTTACCCAGTTTCTGCAGGACTACCAGGATGCCCGGCTCAGTCTTGACAGAATTAACGATGTGCACCAGTTGAAAGAAGAAGAGACTTTACATCCTGTAAAAAATATTCCATTATATAGTGATCTTTTATTGGAAAATGTTTCCTTCAGATACAGCCGGGCAGCGAATGCACCATTTGTGTTAAAAGACCTTGACCTGCTTATTCCTCACCAGAAGATTACGGCTATAGTAGGAACCAGTGGCAGTGGTAAGACAACCCTTATGAAGCTGTTGCTGAAATTTTATCTGCCTGATTCGGGGAGTGTTTCATTAGGTGATATTCCCCTGGAATCTATTCCCCATCAACGCTGGCGGGAGCAATGCGGCGTGGTGATGCAGGATGGTTATATATTCAACGACACTATTGCAGGGAATATCGCATTAAGCACTGATGAGGTGGATATGGACAGGTTAACAGAAGCATGCAGGATTGCTAATATCTATGATTTTATTATTGGTCTTCCATTACATTTCAATACACCAATTGGTAATACCGGGGTGGGTTTAAGTATGGGCCAGAAGCAGCGGATACTGATTGCAAGAGCTGTTTATAAACAGCCTTCTTTCCTGTTTTTTGATGAGGCAACAAGTGCATTGGATGCCAATAACGAAAAGGCGATTATGCAACACCTGCAACAGTTTTTTGCCGGCAGAACGGTGGTGATCATTGCACATAGGTTAAGCACTGTATACAATGCTGATCAGATTATTGTGCTTGAAAAAGGGCAGATCGTAGAGTATGGGAACCATGAACTACTGGTTCAGAAAAAAGGTAATTATTTTAATCTTATCAGAAATCAATTGGAACTGGGAAAATGATAGAACCTCATTGTAAAGAAGTGGAGCAGATGCTGGAGAGTCCACCCAGAGATGTATATCGCTGGGGGAACAGTATCCTCTTTATTTTCGCCGCGATTGTAGGTGCGGTTGTTTTGCTGTTGAAATTTCCTGTCACCGTAGATGTGCCGGTAACGCTGCGTTTTGATCCCAGGCAGCATAAATGGATAAATATTACTCCATTACCGGATAAGCGAGTTCCTGGCGAAACGGTGATTCTTTCCCTGGATGCGTATCCGCCGGAAAAGAATGGCTTTGTTAGCAGTGAGCTTAATACTAATGGAGAGTTGGAATTAACGGATCTTTTAACAGAGAAAGGTGTGCGGGTAATGTCGGAAGGGAATGTAAAAGGGAATGTGATGGTTATAATAGGTTATCAATCGTTAGTAGCGAAAGTGGTTGGGAAGAGGTGATATTTGATGGATGCCTTCTGTTCTAAAAATTCTTTTAACAAAAGAGCCTTCAGGTGATTTATCTGGGGGCATCTACATTTCGGCGGGTTGGAGGGGACAAAGTTCAAACCCGTTTACAGATGATTTATCTAAAATCCAAAGCTTTATTGGCGAAATTAAATTTAAAGCTGGCAGCAGCTGATAGCCATCGTCTGCTTATACCTGGAACTCATTCCTGCAAAAAATTAAAAAAAATTGTGAATTCATCTGTATTCATAAAAAAGCAGGACCAGCTCTCAATCAGCTGGTTTTTTATAACCTCAGGCAAACGATGTGAGATGGTGTTATTAATAAAAATTACAATAAATAAAAGTATTGGTTTGCTTTTTGCGAATTCCATTACCGTCTGGATGACAATAAATAAATTATTTTTGACCTCATTGTTCGAATTAATCTGCCAATTATGACTGTAGCTAACGCGGTGAAATTACCTTTAAATATCTTTTTCTTTTTTACTGTCAGTTTTGCCCATGCCCAAATAAATAAAATAGGGGATGTTTTTGGGAAAGCAAAAAATGTTTTGGGAAAAGTACGCCCTGAGTCGTGGGCTCCTGGTGGGGCTATTACAACTTCTATTAAGGATACGCTTTACGGATTTACCTGGTTGGATAAAGAATTGAATTATTCGTCAGGTGAGGCTGACACCATTCAAAGTTTTGATCTGGCGCCCGGACATTACAAGGCAAGTATCCGGTCATATTGTTTACATGCAGGTGTGTTTGGCCCCTCAAAGGGAGATGGTTACCAGATTGCGAGATTAAAAGGTTCCAAATCCAGTCTGATTCGCAATATCCTGGATCGCTCGGCAGAACATCCTGGAATTAGTCAGGAAGATGTTCAGACCTTGATCTGGGGAATTGAAGCAGGTGCGAAGTTTAGTTCATATTCCCCATCCTTTCAGGTGGCCGTCAAACCTCTTCTTACAGAGGCAGAAATTGCAGGAATGGAAGTGAATGTTGCAGATCTGGCAAGGAAGGCCGTGCCAGCTGAACTGAAAGAAATGGCGCAAACTTATGAGTCGCTCCGTTATAAGATGCAAGCTTCACAGGTGAAATATGATGAAATTGAGGCAATTGCTGTAAAGACAGGTGCTCCACCGTTAGGGATTGGTAGTAAAGTTATCAATACAGACGTGTGGTCATATATCGGGAACGGTTTTTTCCTCAAAGCCTCTCCATACGGGTATCGGCGTACCGATATTGAGATCTATCGCCCATCCAGTCCGGAGGTTATTTATGATTCAAAAAAGAGGATCAGTAAATATACATATAATGGTTACAGTGTGGAGATTGTTTATGATGACCAGCCAGGCAAGGACCAGATCATTGCTGACAACCACATGGTACCAGTGTGGATAATAAAATCCTACAATCTGAAAGGACCTGGGACAGGACAGTCACTGCAGGTCCCGGCCGATCAATGGGTTTACCGTGGAAAAATGGCAGATTTCAGTAACCTGGTGAATTCCCCGGGGATGGCGGTCCATAACCCGCGGGGAGGTCCATCAGTATCAGCTGCCGTAGGATCTGAAGGTAATCCTACATGGCAGGAAATAAAGGCCAGGTATAAGCGTACGAAAGAATGGGTGGACAGATACAACGAATACCGGGATTATGTTAAGGAGTATGAGGACATGAAAAATCCTCCGGAGATGGATAAATACATAGATGAGACAGCAGTTAACGAAAATATTTACGAAGGTCTAAAAGCGGCCCTGAATCCAATTGACAAGAAGGGTCAGTCGAACTGGATACGAAAAAACCTTGGAATGACATTTGACATGATGTTCTATGCCATCTGCCAGTTAAATGGTGGATGCGGAGATAATAGCCAGCGGCGTCCTGAGCTATCCTCACATCCTGCACAACCCGGTAATACCAGTAAACAAAGGATAGGATTAAGTCCTTATAAATCTGGATTGTGATACCTGCCTGGGTTAATGGAGAAATTTAAGGAATTTCCCATTTCCCCCATATAGTTGATTTGCTCGTCTGATCACTTAAAGCTTAATAAAATTCTGACTGTTTAACGGCCAGTTAAACTGCTGTAATCTACCGCCGGCTGCAAGCGTGCCGAGGTCGATGGGTGCAAAGCCAATTTTACTGACAATTCCGCTCACGATAGCCTTCGCATCGTTATCATCGCCGGAAATAAAAAGAACTCTCTTTCCGTTTCCAACAGACGGATCTGCGGCAAGTACTTTGGCTGAGAGGGTATTCATTGCTTTAACGACCTTCGCGCCCGGTAAATAATTTTGCACCACTTCACTTGATGCTAGTCCGCCATCTTCAATTCCAGCACCATATTCTAAACGATTGGTGGCGTCGATCACGATCTTTCCGTTCCAGTCCGTGAGTTCGGTAAGATCCTTGACCTTAGTCCAGGGTGTTGCTATGAGAATAACATCCGTTGCCGCAGCCTCAGGGGCTGTTACAGCTTTTGCGCCGGGTCCCAGTTGTGAGACAATATCAGTAAGGGTTTCAGGTCCCTTACTGTTACTGATCAGGACCTGAAAACCATTGGCTAAAAATTGAGTAGCAGCAGCTTTGCCGATATGCCCTGCTCCAATGATGCCTATTAATTTCATAGTTTTATTCTTAATAAAAGTATTAGATGGTTTGGTAAAACCACCGTCAATCAGTAATATTTCTTATTGAGTTTCATTTTGGGTATTACGATTTTAAAAACCGTACATACCACCCGACACGGAAATTTGTTCACCGGTGATCCAGGCTGCATCATCTGAAGCCAGAAATACTGCTGCTTTCGCAATATCGGCGGGCTGGCCTCTACGACCAAGTGGTGTTTTTTCCACAAACATCTTTTCATACTCGCTGCCTGCAGTGACGCCCGCGCTGGTTGCGCCTTCCGTGTCCGTAGCGCCCGGCAAAATAGAATTGATACGAACGTTTTTAATACCTAGCTCCTTAGATAAAGCAATCGTGAAGGCATCCAGTGCTGCTTTAGTTGAAGAGTACAATGAGGCATTCTGAAGGGGGGATTTACTTGCACCAGAACTGATATTAATGATGTTTCCGCCTTTATCGCCGAAAAGTTTCAGCGCTGCCTGAATAGTCAATATAGGCCCTAACACATTAACGTCAAAACTTTTACGAAATTCTTCTGCTGAAATTTGTTCAATAGGCGCATACCCCTGATATACCGCGTTATTTACTAAAATATCCAGTGTGCCGAAAGCATGCTCAGTTTCTTTAAATAGCCTGATCACATCGGCTTCGTTCGATATATCAGCCCGTACGGCAATGGCTGTGCCGCCATTATCTGTTATCGCTTTAACCACTTTGTCCGCTCCTTCTTTACTGGAAGCATAATTTACAACAACCTTTGCGCCGGCAGCAGCAAAATGTTTGGCAATAGCCGCACCTATTCCCTTGGAAGCACCGGTAACTACCGCTACCTTGTTTTCTAATTTACTCATGATTTCTATTATTAATTATATTCAAGTCCGTCGCTTTTTTTTCGTCCTGAATTACACTTCAAAATTGCTACATCTTAACGAACTGCATGGCGACACGTATCACTAAATACACACGACAAATGTCAAGTTAAAGTGATGACTTAAATCAAGAAAGTAATGTAACTGCTTGCAATACAGTCATTTAATTGCATCTGTTGGAGATCAGGATGAAGAATTCCAGAAAGACCACAACGGCATTTATTCCATTGTTGAGCACTACTTCTCATCCAGGGAAGTATAAAATTTGCAAATAACGAATTGGGGTCTCTGTAAGAAGGGAGAGATAATTACCTATGCAAATCCAGACATTGATCAGTCGGATGAATTTATATCAGGGGGAGAGAATATCCCGGGCGATTCATTTTAGCATGCCTGGTCGTAATGATAGCGAAGCCTGAAATTTACAAGGGTCTATTTTAAAGCGTTTTTCTTTATCCTGCTTAAAGTTTCAGAGGATAAACCAAGATAAGAAGCGATCATATTTTGCGGGAACCGCTGCAGAAAATGAGGATAATTGCTAACGAATTCCTCGTAGCGCTCTTCAGCCGAATAGTTAATAGCCAGCATTCTTTTCTGGGCTGCAATGGTGTTGTTTTGACTGATTACGTTCGACATGGCTAAAAAGGCAGGAATCTTCTTAAGAAACTCTTCAATTTCCGCGTTGGTAGACTGCAGGATCTCCAGTTCCTCCAGCGCTTCAATATTAAAGCGGCTTGGCGTTAATAGATAGAAGCTTTCAAAATCTGTCAGCCACCAATTTTCCACGGACAATTTCAGTATATGTTCATGTCCTTTTTCATCTACTGTAAAGGTCCTGGCGGACCCTTTTACAATAAACCCAATATATTTGCACACGTCTCCTTCCTGTAAGAAATATTGTCGCTTTCGGAGTTTTCTGGTTTTGAAATGTGTCGTCAATAAATGCTTATCATCTTCTGAAAGAAGTATGCCTGATATTTTTTGAATGTAATCGAAAAACGTTTCAAAATTGGACATCGTTCAAGTCTAAAATTATATGCAATTTACTCAAGCTGCTGCTAAAAGACTAAAATATATTTAGGTGCATTGCCTGCATAATACTTCAATGTTATGTGTTACTTTTTCTATTGGGGCAATTTGAATGAAGATAATGTAATCCATATCGACTGATTGTTTAAAAATCAGCTTTTCAATAAAACGCAGGAATACCGGAGGTCTTTCTTTTACCTATGCTTCAATGCCTGTGAATGCTCTATGATGCCTCTGACTCATTTCTTTTTCTGCTTTGTAAGAGGCAATAACTGATTATTGCATGCAGTAACTATAACTATAACTATAAATAGAAGTCCCAGAATATTGGCAGGCTTTATTAACATCTATTATATTTTAATTAAGATATTGAATTCTCCAGATACTGCCATTACCAGGCAACCAGATTGCCAGCCGGAAAAACAAAAAAGCCTCCAAATCTTTCGACTTGAAGGCTTTTTAGCTTGCGGGCTACCGGGGACAACTTTCGAACTTGTTTGAAGATGATTTATCTTCAATTCATAGATTTATTAGTGAAATAAATTGCTATGCTCCTTGTTGACCGTTTTATCCAATATCCAAGAATGAGATGTTTTTAGCTCCACGTTCCTAAAAAAATAGATTTTTAGGCATATTTGCTATTTGTGAAATACTAAATCCGTGAATGGCGAAAAGGGAAAATCCTCAATCACTTTTTTAAATAGCAGTAAATATCACGGTGTGAATATCAGGTAAGGAGCATCGGTGGTTGTGCCATTCGCAGCTCCTCTTTCAACCAAAGCACCGGACCTGTCATCTGCATAATATATATCATTATTGGTTTTGCCTTTATATACTACCACAAATCTGTTATTATTACCATCGAAAGTAATGGTTGGCCTTTGTGAAGAAGCTGCAATACCACCTGTTGAAGTTAAAATATAGACAGGTGTTGTCCAGTTAACTAAATCATCAGAATAAGAAAACGTGAGGTTATCACTACCGTCGGTTCTTACCAGGCATCCTCTGCCATTAGAATTAACAGCTACAGCCTGGCGATGAGTTTCATATGGCAATTGTGATGCCTGTGTCCAGTTTACGCCATCTGTAGAAGATATAATGTTTACGAAACTCAGATTATTCGCTTCATACGAAATGTATATTTTATTGCCATAGGAAAAGATATATGGCTCATTGAAGGTTACATATGGTAAACTAACTTCAGTCCAGTTGCTTCCATCTGAGCTGTAGGAATAGTAAATATTACTTTGATCGGGATTCGGAGACGTGAAAGTAGAGCTTACATATGCGACGAATATTTTACCATTGAATGTGGTGGCTGCAGGAGCTCTCTCAGTACCAGCATTATTGTTCATGGCTACATCTGAGGACCAGGAATCACCTCTGTTGGTACTAACAGAGTAATACAAATTGTTGTTGGTTCTTCCTCTGTGGAAAAAATAGATATTGTTGTTAAACCAAGCTGCTGCCGGACCACTTTGCAAAGACGCGCCATTATTAACCTGTACGGAACTCCAATTAGTACCGTCTGTACTTCTGCCACTATAAATGTTATTATTGTTGGATCCCTTGTAGAAATATCTGAGTATATCCAGGGATTGAATGGAGATATCTCCATTACTGGCCGCCGTTGCGCTATCCAATTTTAATTTTTCAAATTCTTTTTTCTGGCATGATACTAAAGTGAAAAGGGTATACAAGAGGAACGCCGACGATAGGGTTTTCTTTTTCATAGTAATAATTGGAGGGTTAATTGAAAATATTTTTCTGTATTAAATTGCATCAGGAATAATTATGAACCAAAATAAATAGAAATTTACTCAATTTTTTGAGTAGAAAGGGATTCATCATTGAGATTCAAAAATATAGTCATGAATGTCCCGATAGAATAATAAATTATAACATCATGCCGATGTCACTTTCCTCCTCTAACTTGTGTCCTGTCTTCAGGTAGATCACCTTTCCCCAATCAGGCAAGGCATCAATAAACCTCTGCCAATCGATTGCTGCTACGCATAATCTGTAAACCCTAGAGCCTGCGCGGTTCAAGCCAAATTCGCTATCGGGAAGCAGTTTTATATGGATTCAATTTTATCAGGCAGAAAGAATTTTTAAACCAACTCAATTCTCAGTATTCAACAAAAGCTGGAGGAGAATGATGCCGGTATACATAAATTACCAGGAACAGTATTACTAATGGAGCTACAGGGGAAATTATCTACACTCTTCCTGTTAACTATGATAGCTATCCTTAAGCTGATGAAAAATTTTAAATGATAGGGACGATCTTTCTCCACTTATTAAACTGGCAGTGAACATTATCAGTTTGGAAGTATTCTAATGGTAACGGTTGCTAAAGTGTTTTGAATGAGATAACAAAATTGCTTAAAGAGGATCCCGTTGGAAGAAAACTACAGGATTTGAGATTAATGAATAAGAACTAATTAAAATGGCCAAAACTGATATTTGGGTATATACACATTGGAAAGGCATGACTCAACCTAAGCTCATTGGTTCGCTTTCCGCAGATTTAGGTAAAACGGGGCAACAAGATTCTGTTTTAAATATTGATGACATAGGTCAACTCTGGATCGCTAAATTCCCGGCAAAAAATGATACAATTGATAAGGCAGCCTGGGAATATCTTACATACCGTCTAGCTATAAAATCTGGTATAAAAATGTCAGATTGCAAAGTAGAGCAAATTTATGGACCATTCTCGTAATCAATAAATTATCATATTCGACTATTAAAAATAGTCCTTTCCTTCATTATAGATAGGATAAGACCATACAATGCCACCATTCCCATGGTGGTCTACCCCTAAATACCGGAAAAATCCCCTATTCCAAACTAAACGTAACCCTATAACTTCGTGACAGAAATCGCTCAATTTGTTTACACCGAAAATTTAATCTTATGGCAGATGTACAAGTTACTTGTATTAACAAAAGTTCCCGGGACAATACTCATGAAGGGATCACTCATTTAGGGGGGTATAACTGGAAATGGACAAGAGCTGAAGTTATTAAGTCCATCGAAGACGGAACTAATAACTTTTATACATTAGTAAACGGTGTAAGAGCAAATATTGGTGTCACAGAAGGTACATATGGCAAGTATTTGAAGACATATGCAGATGGCCAATGGAATGATAATTTATTAGCATTACCGGAATGCTCTCAATAGCGTAGCACGCCAATTATACCCCTGCTAATAAAGATGCAATTAGCATCACCTTTGAATTTTAATCCTAAAAAAAAGTATTATATAATGTACCGTCACCCCACAATTCGTATCTACATTATATCAATTATTACATTCATTGCAACTTCATGTGGCACCAATCATTCTCCAAATTTATCTGTTACGGAAAAGTCACATCAGTCTAAAATATACACGCTTACCGAAAATGGAATTATTCTGAGAGCTGGTCCAGGAGAACAATATGAAAAGATAATAAACGAAAAGGCTAGTCAGATAATAAAGGATACAGAATATGCAGAAGTAGATAAGAGCGTATTAGTAGATGTTGAAGAAGTGAATCAACAATGGTCAAAAATAAGAGTAGTTCGACCTGATTGGTTGACAGATTCTCATGTAGGCTGGGTGCAAACTAAATACCTTATAGATCCAGACAATGTGCCGAAGCCGGCAACAATACCAAGGAAGCTAAATATTTTTAATAATATCAATGTCATGCGCCAAAAACTGTCAGGAAACGGTATCGGAAATCTTCATGACTGGATAAAAGATGATTTGGGGAGTTATAGTAGTATAACTGATTATTACAGATTTGGGGAGTCTGGTATTCAAAATGGAATGGATAATAACCTAGCCTATTATTTGGAAAGTGAGAATGAGAATTATGTAGAGACCTTAAGTCTGGTTCTTAATATTAATAATGATGCACAAGAAAAACTAGCAATAGAAAAGTTTAGTCAGATAGCCGAGAAAACATTCTTCTCCCTGGGAATTAAGGCCCCTCATGGTCTCCGGATGGCTATTCTAAATAAGAAGGAGTTTTCAAGGAAGAGTGATATGTTTAATACAGAACTGATACTTAAAAAAAGAAAAATTGATACATGGGAATTAACGATTTCGGCTAAGTGAAGTTGAAGAAAGTATCGATATAATTATTGAATAAATATTAACAAATGAGCATAGTTACTAACGCATTCCCCTGGATACATCAATTGAATGAAATAGATCTGGCTTTGTCTAATGAAGCCGCCAAGCTAAGACAATTAGCCGATAAGCTTATTTTTGAGTACATAACGGAGTTTGAACTCAATAATGATGTACCTCCTATTCCTCATGCAGTAACACGTAAGCAGGGTGTTTATTTATTTGAGATACAGAATAATAATCTGTCCCTTGATAAAGAGAGTTGGGCTGCTGCATTTGAGGAATTATGGAAAAATACTGATGTGATTTGGGTGCCTGGCATGAAAAAATCACGCATTCATGCACATAGTCATTTTAATGAATGGATACCCTTATATATAGGAAAATCCAGAGATATTGGTGGCAGAATTACAGAACATATTCATCAAGTGAAAGACCGTAGAACATTTTCTATGAAGTTAAAAGCGAGAACTAATTTGCACGGAAAAGTATTGAGAGTAAGCTGGATCCCGCTTGATGTTGTAAACTATGATATGGTAGCACCTGCAATTGAAAGCATGTTAAGGGATCGAATTAATCCTATTTTAGGAAGACAATAAGAAACGTCTTGTGATGATAAGCTCATTTCCACCAATTGTTGATAAAAATAGCAAAATTCTTATTCTGGGCACTATGCCTGGGGGAAAATCATTACAATTACAGCAATACTATGGACATAAAGGGAACCAGTTTTGGAAGTTGATTTTTGCGATAATTGGCAAACCTTTTTGTGATGACTACAATGAAAAAGAAAAATTATTATTGGATAATGGTATCGCTTTATGGGACATTTTACAGCATTGTGAACGTTTCGGTAGTGCTGATAGCGCAATTAAGAATGAATGTTTAAATGATTTTACTGCCTTCTATGAGGAGTTTCCAAATATACAGCATGTTTTCTTTACCAGCGGCAAAGTGCGGGAGTTATATCTGAAGCATGTAATCGGGCATGAGACTTTAGTGTACCACCAATTACCATCGCCTAGCAGAGCTAATATATGGAAGACATTTGATGAAAAATTGGCTGAATGGAAGGAATTATTGACTTATTTATAGTTATTCCAAACAAAAAGCCTCCAAATCTTTCGACTTGAAGGTATAAAGTTTGCGGGGCGGAGAGGACAACTTGCGAATCTATTAATAGAAGATTAATCTAATATCGAAGGTTGTATGAATAAATTTTTCTGAATGAAGCAAGCAATATCTCTTTCTCCCAAACTCGCTATGGTATGGCGTTCCAGTGAAACAGGCGCAAAGGAGAAGCTACAAACCCTTGTATTCCCCAACGGAATCATCTACGACCGCCAAAATGAGGCATTTCGAACCCACAAAGTAAATTACATTTTCTCACGGATTGCCCACCTGTTGGGCAATACGGCTACTAACGAAAAAGGGACCGATCATCTTTTCGATAATCAGTCCCCTTTAGCGGAGAAGAAGGGATTCGAACCCTTGAAACCCTTTCGAGTTTACACACTTTCCAGGCGTGCCAGTTCAACCACTCCTGCACTTCTCCTTGGTTGAATTAATTTCGGATGGCAAAGGTAGCCTTTTCAACTACATTTCCAAAATATTCCCAAAAGAATAATCCTGATCTTCGTCACCAATCATGATTTATCGGCGTCAACTCCCCTCGCAACGACGTCTCTATCATCTCCCTGGTCGCCGCCGCATCCAAATTCTGACCCAACACAAACATCAATTTCGTTATCGCCGCCTCAAATGTCATATCATGCCCACTAATCACCCCTATCTGCGCCAACAGCGAACTCGTCTCATACTTACCTAACTCTACAGACCCACCATCACACTGCGTTATATCCACAATCACCACCCCTTTGTCTATCGCCTTCTTCAAACAATCTATAAACCACGGCTGCGTATTCGTATTCCCACTACCAAACGTCTCCATAATCACCCCCTTCAGCCCCGGAACCCCCAAAATCGCTTCCACCACCTTCCTCGTTATCCCCGGAAACATCTTCAGCACCGTCACATTATCATCCATATGCTTATGCACCTTCAATGGCGCCGTAGGCAACGGCAATACCGCCTGCGTCTTATACTTTATATCAATCCCCGCTTCCGCCAGTGGCACATAATTCATTGAGTAAAACGCCTCAAATTTCTCCGCATTATACTTCTTGGATCGATTCCCCCTGAACAAAGAAAAATCGAAGTAAATACATACCTCCGGTACCACCACATGCCCATTATGACGGGTAGATGCAATCTCCATCGCCGTAATAATATTCTCCTTCGCATCTGTCCTGATCTTGCCTATTGGCAACTGAGACCCGGTCAAAATCACCGGCTTCGCCAGATTCTCCAACATAAAACTCAACGCCGATGCCGTAAACGACATCGTATCTGACCCATGCAGAATCACAAAACCATCATACCGGTCATACCTGTCCTCAATAATAGAAGCCAGCTCAACCCATATTTCCGGTTGCATGTCAGAAGAATCAATAGGAGGATTGAACGCATAAACATAAAAGTCTATGCCCATACGGTATAGTTCGGGCAAGTTGTTCCTGATCTCGTTAAAGCCAATCGGCCGTAAAGCCTTTGTCTTTTCATCGTAGATCATACCCACTGTTCCGCCCGTGTAAATAATCAGGATTTTACTCATTGCAAGCTGCTGTATCTGCTGTATCTAAAATGCCTGCAAATTTACCGCGTAATCAGTTAGTTAGTTTTGAATAATTTCAGTGCATTGCTTGTCGTTATTGCAGCCACATCTTCTATTTTTAGATTTTTTATATCTGCAATTTTTTCACCTATCAATGGAATGTATGCACTTTCATTCCTTTTACCCCTGTATGGAACAGGTGCCAGATAAGGTGCATCTGTCTCTAATACAACGTGTTCCAGTCCAATCTCCTCCAACGTTTTATCCAGTCCTGACTTCTTAAAAGTCACTACACCTCCAATGCCCAGATAAAAACCAAGATCTATAATCTCCCGCGCCTCTTCCACTGTACCCCCAAAACAATGAAATACACCACTCAGCCTGCCATCCTGAAATGCCTTCACCTCGTCTATACACTCCCTGGTGCTCTCACGGCTATGAATCGCTACCGGAATCCCATACTGCCGCGCCAGGTCCAATTGCCTCCTAAAGGCTTTATATTGCTGCACCGTAAATGTCTTGTCCCAATAAAAATCCAGTCCTATCTCCCCTATCGCCTTAAAAGGCCGTTTCTCCAGCCAGCTTTCCACCACCCCCAGTTCCACATCCACATTATCATTCACATAACAAGGATGTACCCCCATCATAGGTAAACATACCCCCGGGAATTGCTCCTCCAATGCCAACATCCCCTCAATAGACTGACTGTCAATATTGGGCAAAATCAATTGATAAACCCCCGCCTTTATCGCACGCTCAATCGTCGCAATCCTGTCTTCCGAAAAATCTTCCCCATACAAATGGGCATGTGTATCAATCCATTGCATTTTTAGCAGAAATATTAAACTTTTTTAATAGATTATAAAAAATATTATATTTGTATAATATAAATGTTTCAGCGATCTCCCGTACAAAAGTACGGCCGCAAAACCTCATTAAAAATTATACTTATCCTATGAGAAGCTATTTTTGCTTTAACCGTATCCTTGCAGGTGTTGTGTGCCTTTTATTGACAGCCACTCTTTTCTATGCTTGTTCCAAAAGTAATACTGATGTAACTACAAGCAATACAAACGACAATCTGACTATCACCGCTGCCAGCGATCAGGCTGCAGTATCCAGCTATTTCGATGACCTCTTCGTAATCGCTCAGGAAGTATGTCAGGATGCCGGTTATAACCAAACTGGCCGTAAAGCTTCTCCTACTACCGAAATGACTTCCAAACTGGGCGCCTGCTATAGCTACACCGTTGATAACGTGCAATATGACAGCTGGCCTAAAACAATATTAGTAAGCTTCGGTACCAGTTGTGCTGATGCCGATGGCCGTGTTCGCGCGGGTAACATCCAGATCACTATGAGTGGTTACTTCTACTACACCGGTTCTATAATCACTGTGAAACCGCTGACTTACACCGTAAACGGTAAGAGTGTAACCGGTACACAAACCATCACCAATACCAGCTCTAACAGTGTGTATAAATACCTCTCTGTTATTTCAGGAGGTACTGTAACCCTGGATACTACCTCTGTAAAGTTCGGTGGTACCGGTACTTATACACAAACTTCCGGCACTGCAACCCTGGGTAATGTAACTGATGATATCTTTACTTATGTAGGTACTGACTCCCTGGTGTATGCAACCGGTAAAGCCGCTTATATCACCGTAGCTGATTCTTCTGCACTGGAAAGAAAACTGAGCTGTGCTTATATCGGCAAGGGTAAAGCTGCCGTAACATTCAACTCCCTCACCGCTACCGTAGATTATGGTAACGGTGTATGTGACGACTCTGTAACAATCGCTGTAGGCGACAAGGTGAAAACCATCGCACTGCCTAAATAATCAATAAATAACTGCCCAGGTTTCTGATTGCCCGAAAGCGCGAATGCCATTAGGGGAGCAAGGAACCTGGGTTTTTTATGCCCATTAAATGCCTGTAACAATATAACCCCGCTATACAACAGGTATCGCCTCCATCTCCAGCCCCTTCTTCTTAAAATACTCCATTACCCTCGGCAACGCATATTCCAACCGGTCCCACGCCTTCGTACTATCATGAAACACAATTATAGACCCCGGTTTCGACTTAAATACCACGTTCTGCACACATGCCTCTCCATTAATTTCCGTGTCAAAATCCGCACTCAATACATCCCACATCACAATCTTTGCACCCTGCACTAACCGCTTAATCTGCCTGATCTGAAATGGCGTAATCCGCCCATAAGGTGGCCTGAACAAAGGTGAATTGATATACTTCCTCGCCTCCATCACATTCTCCACATACTTATCTGTCCCCGTTTTCCACCCATTCAGGTGATTATGTGTATGATTTCCGGTCGTATGCCCCTCCTCCAGTATCCGCTGATAAAGTTCCGGATGCTCCACCACATTCTTGCCAATACAAAAAAACGTGCCCCTGGCATTATACTTCTTCAATAAATCCAGAATGAACGGGGTGGCGGTAGGATGCGGACCATCATCAAACGTAAGGTACACCGATGGCCGCGCAGGAGAAAGGTTCCAGGTACAGCTATTATAGATGGCTTTCAGGATAGCCGGCGTCTTGGTCAGATAAAACATGGATGGGTTCGGATTTAATTTTAAAGGTAGCATAAATTGAACCGTATTTCGTATTTCCATTTTACCTTTGCGCCATGCAACAACAGAAAGTTCGGGTACGATTTGCGCCCAGTCCTACCGGCGGATTACACCTGGGTGGTGTACGCACCGTCTTATTCAATTACTTATTTGCAAAACAGCACAATGGTGAATTTGTGCTCCGTATTGAGGATACTGACCAGACCCGTTATGTTCCCGGTGCAGAGGAATATATCATGGAATGTCTGAAATGGTGTGGCCTGAATCCGGATGAAAGCCCTGTAATAGGTGGCCCTTACGCCCCTTATCGCCAGAGCGAACGTAAACCTATTTATCGCGAATACGCAGAACAGCTGGTAAAAGCTGGCTATGCTTACTACGCGTTTGACACCCCTGAAGAGCTGGATGAGATGCGCACCCGTCTCAAAACTGAAGAAAATCCGTCGCCACAATATAATCATACTGCCCGTGCTCAGATGAAGAACTCCATTTCTTTGTCCGCAGAGGAAACAGCTACCCTCCTGAAAAATGGCACCCGCCACGTGATCCGTATCAAAATGCCGGAAAACGAAGAAGTGAGCTTTACTGACCTGATCCGTGGTCATGTACAGTTTAATGCCAGCACGGTCGATGACAAAGTATTGCTGAAAGCCGATGGCATGCCTACCTATCACCTCGCCGTGGTAGTAGACGACTATCTCATGAAGATCACCCACGCTTTCCGTGGTGAAGAATGGCTGCCCTCCGCACCCGTTCACCTGCTGCTGTGGAAATACCTGGGCTGGGAAGCAGACATGCCACAATGGGCACACCTGCCACTGATCCTGAAACCTGACGGCAACGGTAAATTGTCAAAACGTGATGGTGACAGACTCGGGTTCCCTGTATATGCCATGGACTGGATTGATCCTAAAGAAAAAACGCTTACCAAAGGCTTCCGTGAAAATGGATTCCTGCCAGAAGCGTTTGTAAACATGCTGGCTATGCTGGGTTGGAACGATGGTTCCGGTCAGGAAATCTTCTCTATGGATGAACTGATTGCCCGTTTCTCCCTGGATCGTGTAAGCAAATCAGGTGCTAAATTCGATTACGAAAAAGCAAAATGGTTCAACCACCAATACCTGCTGAATGCTGATAACAACAAGCTGGCAGCCCTGTTTGAGCCTGTACTGAAAGAGAAAGGTGTAACCGCTGCCCCCGAATACGTAGCAACCATCGCTGGTTTAGTAAAAGATCGTTGTGATTTCGTGAACGATATCTGGAATCATGGTTTCTTCTTCTTCCAGGCGCCTGAAACCTGGGATGTAACTGCCGTGAAACCTAAGTGGAATGCCGATAAGACACAGTTCTTCATGGACTGGGCTTCAGTGCTGGAAACGTTGTCCGATTTTTCTCTGACCAGCATAGAAGAAAGCTTCAAAACCCTCGCTACCTCTATGAATATTAAAGTAGGTGAACTGCAACTGCCTTTCCGTATTATGCTGACAGGTGGTAAATTCGGTCCTCCTGTCTTCAATATCGCCGAGACATTAGGTAAGCATGAAACCATTCAACGAATCATGAATGGCCTGAAAGCTATTAATGCATAAAAAATCTGCAATAAAGAAATCGCTTCTATTATTAAATAGAAGCGATTTCTTTATTGCATCAAATTGTTTTATTTCTTGGTTTCTTTAGCCCAGGTATCTTTCAACGTTACCGTTCTATTAAACACCATCTTCTCTGCTGTACTATCAGTATCTACTGTAAAATACCCCTTCCTCAAAAACTGCAACTTATCTCCAGGCTTCGCATTCACCAATCCTGGCTCTATCAGCGCATTCGGTATCACCGTCAGCGAATCAGGATTAATATAAGATTTGAAATCACCCTCTTCATTCCCCGGATCCGGCGTATTGAACAGACGATCATACAACCTTACTTCAGCAGTCTTTGCATGCGCCGCACTTACCCAGTGAATAGTACCTTTTGCTGTCATGCCGGATTGATCACCCCCACTCTTGCTCTCAGGGAAGTAAGAAGCATAAATGGTGGTAATGTTTCCATTTTCATCCTTATCAAAGCTTTCGCCCTTGATGATATAAGCATTTTTCAAACGAACTATCAGACCAGGTCCCAGACGGAAGAACTTCTTAGGAGGCTCCTCCATAAAGTCTTCTCTCTCTATAAACAGAGTCTTGCTGAATGGTAACGTACGGGAACCTGCTTCAGGATCTTCCGGATTATTATCTGCTGGCATTTCTTCCACCAGGTCATCCGGGTAGTTAGTGATCACCAGCTTCACAGGATCCAACACCGCCATCACACGATTAGCTGTTTTGTTCAGCTCATCACGTACCAGGAATTCCAGCAAACTTACGTCGATCACGTTCTCACGCTTCTGTACCCCGATCCTTTCACAGAACTCGCGGATACTTGCAGGTGTGAACCCTCTTCTGCGCAGCCCACTGATAGTCGGCATACGAGGATCATCCCACCCACTTACATGCTTCTCATTTACCAGCTGCAGCAGTTTACGTTTACTCATTACAGTGTAAGTCAGATTCAATCTGGCAAACTCATACTGATGAGAAGGGAAAATACCCAGCTGGGCAATGAACCAGTTGTACAACGCACGGTGCGGAATAAATTCCAGCGTACATACTGAATGGGTGATACCTTCTATGCTATCGCTCTGACCATGGGCAAAGTCGTACATAGGGTAAATACACCATTTATCACCGGTACGGTGGTGATGTGCGTGCTTGATGCGGTACATCAATGGGTCACGCATATGCATATTGGAACGCTCCGGAGAGCCTTCCTCAAATTGTTCAGTATCTATTTTCGCACGCAATACTTTCTCTCCATCCTTAAACTCACCATTCTTCATACGCTCGAAGAGATCAAGGTTCTCTTCTACACTACGGCTACGGTAAGGAGTAGGTTTGCCGATCTGGGTAGGCGTACCTTTGGAGGCAGCGATCTCCTCTGGAGTAGAATCGTCTACATAAGCCAGCCCTTTTTTAATCAGTTGTACAGCGAAGTTGTATAGCTGGTCGAAATAATCAGATGCATAGAGTTCCTGTGCCCATTGAAAGCCCAACCATTGGATGTCGGCTTTAATAGACTCCACATATTCAGTGTCTTCGGTTACCGGATTGGTATCGTCGAACCGAAGATTGGTCTGGCCACCATATTTCTTTGCCAGTCCAAAGTTCAGGCAGATGCTTTTCGCATGCCCGATGTGCAGGTAGCCATTGGGTTCAGGTGGGAAACGGGTTAATACCCTTCCGTCATTGACACCGTTGGCAATATCCTCTTCGATGATTTGTTCAAGGAAGTTCAAGGACCTTTCTTCGCTCATAAGGTTTAAATTATTTCGGACGACAAATGTAACAAAATCTGCCAAGCTGACCGCAGAACCCCGCCCATTTTGCATTTTATACCTCAAATGTCAACGCAGAAGCCGTGGGCACCAGCAAACCATGTTTTTTTCTCTTTTTAAGAGTAGCCCTTTTTAGGAGAATCGTACATTTAGGGAATAAATTCACGGAAAAACGACAAAATACAATGGTCAACCCTTCGCAGCGCCCCATCCGGGTACTCGTCGCCAAAGTAGGCCTCGATGGCCATGACCGTGGCGCTAAAGTAATCGCCGCAGCCCTTCGCGACGCCGGCATGGAAGTGATATACACCGGCCTTCGTCAAACTCCTGAAATGGTGGTCAGCGCTGCCCTCCAGGAAGACGTAGACGCCATCGGGGTCAGCATCCTTTCCGGTGCCCACATGACCGTGTTTCCCCGTATCATGGCCATTATGAAAGAAAAAGGAATGGACGATGTACTGCTTACCGGAGGCGGTATCATCCCGGAAACTGATATGAATGCCCTCCATGAAATTGGCGTAGGCAAACTATTTCCTCCCGGTACCCGCACAGAAGATATTGCCACTTATATCAACGAATGGGTGGCTACTCACAGAAATTTCTGATAATTCCTGTAACCTTTTGACGGACCGGTCGTCTTTTCCTGAAAAGAAGTAAGCATGTACCTAAAACGCTCCCTGTTTGCCCTGTTTTGCTGTCTGTGCCAATTTGCAGTTTTTGCCCAGGACACCACGACTGTACAAAAGCCTGCCAAACTCCGCCAGCACATATACCCATCCGTTGGTGGCGATGGCCCTATCCTCAGCTTTGCAAATGTAAAATATGGTGGTGAGCATGTCAGCACCGCTCCCCGTTTTACCCTGTTCTTCAATATGGGCCGTAATTATAATTACGACTTCTCGAAGTATGTAGGCATCTTTTCAGGTATTAACCTCAAAAATATAGGTATTATCACCAAGGGAAGCGATACCCTGGATATTAAACTGAAGCGCCGCGTGTATACCCTGGGGGTACCATTCGGTATCAAAATAGGTGACGTAAGAGGACAGAATTTCTTCTTCTTCCTGGGTGGACAGTACGACCTGGCCTTTAATTATAAAGAGAAGCAATTTATAGATGGCAGAAAAGTGAAAAAATTCAATACATGGTTTAGTGACCGTACCCCTTTACTCATGCCCTCCCTGTTCGCAGGATTCCGCTTCTACCCCGGTATTGGCATCAAGGTACAGTATTATCCAAATGACTTCTTCAATAAGGATTATAAACAAACCGTAGCAGGGGTAACCACCTACCCCTATCGTAACACAGCATCCAAAATGTTCTTTGTAACGCTGAGCTACGATTTCAGAGATCCGATTATTAAGAATTATCACCACTTTAAAATGTTCAGGAAGTAATCCTGATGATATTTTCACTTGTTCGATGCTTCGCCGTCGCTTGTTCGTCACTAGTTCGATGCTAGTTCGATGCTTGTATAGTGTAATAATATATTATGAGTAGTAAAATTATAGAATCCTTTTCTGTCAAACGATAGAGAAGGATTTTTTTATGAGTATAGAGGATGTATGACAAAATAGTTGAATGTTAATATTGTATCAATGATGACGCGTAAAAATTCGTTACATTAGTTATCCAAACAGAAAAACCATGTACCAGACGATCCATACTACCATCGAAAGCAACACCCTTTTCATCTACATCAACCGTCCTGATAAAATGAATGCCCTGAACCAGCAGGTCATGGCAGAACTGGCACTTGCCGTAGATGAGATCTATAAGAACAAGGAAATAAAAAGTGCAGTCATTACTGGTACTGGTGAAAAAGCATTTGTAGCAGGTGCTGATATTTCTGAATTTTTAAGTTTATCTCCACAGCAGGGTGTAGAACTGGCCAACAAAGGCCACATGATCTTCAAGCGTATTGAAGATTGCCCTAAACCTGTCATTGCAGCCGTGAATGGTTTTGCACTAGGCGGTGGTTGTGAACTGGCAATGGCTTGTCATTTCCGCATCGCTGCTACCAATGCAAAATTTGGTCAGCCCGAAGTAAACCTCGGTATCATTCCTGGTTATGGCGGCACCCAACGCCTCACCGCACTTATTGGCAAAGGCAAAGCAATAGAACTGATGTTGACCGCCGATATGATCAATGCTCAGGATGCATTGCAATGGGGACTCGTGAACCACGTAGTAGCACCAGAAGAATTACTCACAAAAGCAAAAGAAATACTGGCAAAAATTCATGCAAAAGCACCGCTTGCAATTGCCCGGGTTATTAAATGTGCGAATGGTGCACTGGACAAAGATGTTGATGGCTATGAGCTGGAAATCAATGAATTCAGTGCCTGTTTTGCGACAAAAGATATGCAGGAAGGAGCAACTGCATTCATTGAAAAACGTCCTGCCACATTCATTGGTGAATAATCAACATCTATACTATTAAATTTAATATCCGTGTATAATAATTGATGCGAGTAACCCGTTGTGATAACTTCATGAACATATTAACCAGGAATAACCTTAAAAGCCTACCCATGAAGAAAACAACAACCCTTGCCCTCAAAGTATCTAAAAAACTGAAATTGGAAAAAGTGACCATTTCAAAATTAAACACACATCATTTTTTACCTATTCTCATCGATGGCCCCGGTCAATCCACACACCCGGTGTGCGATTTTACACAGAGCCAGACGATGATAGACTCTTTACTTTTTTAACACAACTTATACTATCAGGGAAACCCGTTTTCCCTGATAGTGATATTAACCATTTAAGATGACACGACTTTTATTGACCATCTTTCTAACCGGCTGTTTATTCCCGGCCCTTGCACAGGAATGTGCCTGTAAATCCAGTCTGCAATTCCTGATCGATAAAGTAGAAAAAAACTATATCGGTTTTCCTGATAAAGTCACTGCTGCTAACAATCAACAATACCACGCATTTACTGATAGTTTACTCCACGTCGCTGATACAGCCTCCATGCCTGTATGCTTCACCATACTACAGAAATGGACGACCTTTTTTCAAGACAAACATTTACTCGTCATATTAAATCGTGCAGGAAAACATCCCCTGCTGAATACATATTTTCCTAAAAAAACACCAGCTCCGGCAAGTACAATTTCCCTGATACCTTCCTTTAAAATATTGAACGATCAGACCTGCCTGCTCACCATACCCAGCGCACGCCTGGAATACAAAGGCATCATTGATAGTTTGCTTGCTGTACACAAAACTTTACTCACAAAAACACCTCATTTCATTATCGATGTCAGAGAAAACAGAGGTGGCTCTACACTCTGTTTTGACAACTTAATACCTTATCTGTATACCCAGCCTATCATCTCCGAAGGCGCCATGGTTCTGGCTACGGAAGAAAATATCCGCAATCTGTACGAGGTGACAGATTATCCAAATGTGAGCGATAGCATGAAAGCCGTTTTTACAAAAGAAGCGGCTACACTGCGTGCACATATGGGTAAAGAATATCAGTTGTGGAATAATGATACGATCAGGATGGATCAGGTATACCCATATCCACAAAAGGTATCACTCATCATCAATAAAAATGTAGGTAGCAGTACAGAAATGTTTGTATTGAAAGCACGACAAAGTAAAAAGGTGAAACTGTTCGGCACGCATACTGCCGGTGTTGTAGATTATTCTGATGTAGTGCCGTACATGATGCCCTGTACATTATTTGCATTTGGTGTACCCAGCTCCCGCACACTGCGCATGCCAGCAGAAGTAATAGACAATATTGGCATCGCCCCAAACGTTGAAATCCCCGAAAGCGAGACTGACTGGGTGAAATACGTAGTCGAACACCGCTGAATAATTTTTTTATCTTTATGGAATAATGGAATCGTTGACGAAAACCCGGGCCTACTTTAAACTCATAGCCTATCATATCTTAGCTTGGTCGATTTATATTTTCTTTGGATTAGCCCGAAAATTATTTCTGACCAAATATACCTTCGACCTGCTTGATTTCATATTCACAGAGTTGCCGGTAGTGTACTTATTTTATGGTCAATATTTCGTGCTTAAAAAATTCTTAAGCACAAAAAGATATGTATTGCTGGTTGCAGCCGAGGTCACCCTTTATTTGTCTGCAGCAGGTTTATATTGGTTATGTGGTACCCTCATCCGGCCCTTTGAACCACCAGGCACCATACCGCCTTATATATTCTCAGAACTCCTGGTGGATTTAATGTGGATCTACCTGGTATATAGCTTTTTCTCTTTTGGCTATTATTTCGCCATGGAATCTGTGATCAAGGAAAAACGACTACGTGTCATGGAGCAGGAAAAAGCACGTATAGAAGCCGATCGCCTCAAATCGGAATATGCATTTCTGCGGGCTCAGATCAATCCCCACTTTCTGCACAATACCCTGAACCTCTTCTATGCAAAATCCATCATGGTAAGCGAGGAATTGTCAGAAGGCATCCTCACCCTCTGTGAGATCATGCGCTACTCTATGCATACCGGTGAGCAGGATGTAGATACCGTACCCCTGTCCAGAGAAATTGAACATGTACAGAACGTAATCAAAATCAACCAGCTTCGGTTTAGTAACCGGCTGCAGGTCATTTTTGATATCAGTGGCGAAATCAACCACATCCGGATCATCCCGCTGGTCATCATTACCTTGGTAGAAAATGCCTTTAAACATGGCGAACTCAATAATGAACAACATCCATTGGTCATGCAACTGAAAGTATCGGAAGAGGACGGTACAATTTATTTCTCCACCCATAACAGGAAGAAGACAGGCCCCAAAGAACTGTCCAACGGTATAGGTATGGACAACGTAAAAAGAAGGCTGGAAGCCACCTATAAAAACAACTATTCCCTTACTACCACCGAAGAAGAGGACAATTATACCGCCTCTTTATGGATCACCGTATCCTGAATCCCCTGATTTTAAAAATATGTGTAATCGTGCTATCCGTACCTTGAAAAGATGGATCGGTGTAATGTATTTCCTGTACTTAGCGGGCACACTTACCTTTGATTCATCGATTCCGTTAACCCCTATATCAAAGTCACATTACAAGTTGGGGGGGACAACCCAACTAGCCCCTCTCCCGGGAAGTGCATTTTGCGGAATTGACCGCACCGGGAGGGACGGCTGACCTTTAACAGGGTCATTTTAGTCTCAGCCGTTTGTGCAACCCCAAATGATATTGAAGGCAGGTTTTCATCCATTTGGCTTGACCCGGATCCTTCCTGCCAGTCTTTTTTCATCCATTCGCCCCCAAAGAATCTCGCCTGCATAGGCCATCCATTGACCCCCATAGATTTTTCTTCATTCATTCGCCCCCAAACCACAGGGCCAGTAATGGCCCGTTTCATTCATTCGCCCCCGAAATTATTGCCTGCAAAAGGCTTTTTTATCCATTCGCCCCCAAACAATTTTTGCCGGTCCGGCCATCCATTAACCTGATTTTCATTCATTCACCCCCAAAACTATTAGGCCTGCAAAGGCCTTTTTCGTCCATTCACCCCCAGCTTTTTTATACCTATCCTATACCTATCCATTGTCCCCAGAGCCCGCTTGTACAGGCAATCTGTTGTTTAAGCCCCAATGGCCTCTTTTCATTCATTTCCCCCAATTTTCAGCCTGTACAAGCCATTTTTTTACTGACATTTAGTACGTTTGTACCGCAAAAAATCAAGCATTATGGAATATAGAATAGAGAAGGATACAATGGGCGAGGTACAGGTACCAGTAGACGCTTATTATGGTGCTCAAACCCAACGTTCTATCGACAATTTCAGGATAGCACAGGATATTAATAAAATGCCGAAAGAAATTATCCAGGCATTTGCTTACCTCAAAAAAGCCGCAGCACTCACCAACCTGGATGCTGGCGTTCTCTCTCAGGAAAAGGCAAACCTTATTGCCACTGCCTGTGATGAAATCCTCGCTGGTAAACTGGACGACCAATTTCCGCTGGTTGTATGGCAAACTGGTTCCGGTACCCAGTCTAACATGAACGTAAATGAAGTGATCGCCTACCGTGCCCACGTAAACAATGGCGGCAAGCTCACTGACAAGGATAAAGCAATACACCCAAATGACGATGTGAATAAGTCACAGTCATCCAATGATACTTTCCCAACCGCTATGCACATTGCGGCTTACAAAATGCTGATCGAGGTAACCATCCCAGGCATCAGGAAGCTCCGCAATACCCTGGCAGAAAAGGCAGAAGCCTTCAAACACGTCGTGAAAATAGGTCGTACCCACTTTATGGACGCCACCCCGCTTACCCTGGGTCAGGAAATAAGTGGTTATGTATCTCAGCTGGATCATGGCCTGAGAGCTATCAACAATACCCTCGCTCACCTGAGCGAACTGGCATTGGGTGGTACTGCCGTAGGTACCGGTATCAACACGCCTAAAGGCTATTCCGAGAACGTAGCAAAACACATTGCTACCCTCACCGGCCTGCCTTTCATCACTGCTGAAAACAAATTTGAAGCCCTGGCTGCCCACGATGCTATCGTAGAAGCACATGGTGCACTTAAAACTGTAGCCGTAAGCCTGATGAAGATCGCAAACGATATCCGTATGCTTAGCTCCGGCCCACGCTCCGGTATCGGCGAACTCCACATCCCTGACAATGAACCAGGTTCTTCTATCATGCCAGGTAAAGTGAACCCTACTCAATGTGAAGCCCTCACTATGATCGCTGCACAGGTAATGGGTAACGACGTAGCGATCAACATAGGTGGTGCTACCGGTCACTTTGAACTGAACGTATTCAAGCCTGTCATGATCTATAACTTCCTGCACTCCGCACGCCTGATCGGTGATGGTTGTGTAAGCTTTAATGATAAATGCGCGTCAGGCCTCGAACCAATCGAAGCAAACATCAGAAAACATGTAGACAACTCACTGATGCTGGTAACTGCACTGAACACTAAGATCGGTTACTACAAAGCTGCTGAAATTGCCCAGAAAGCACACAAAGAAGGTACTACCCTGAAAGAAATGGCGGTGAAACTGGGTTATGTAAAACCAGAAGAATTTGATGCGTGGGTGAATCCTATCGATATGGTCGGAGAAATCAAATAATCCGTCTCCAATAATAAGGGAGCCTGCATGGATAAGGCATCCCCCAAAAAAAAGAGCCTGTATCAAAGAAAGATACAGGCTCTTTTTTTATAAGTAAATTATTAGTGATGTATCAATGCGATAATAATTGTTCGTAAACTGGTCAGGATAATCAGACAGCCCACCATGATCATCAACGGCTTCCGCTTGATCTTCCTTACCAGCAGCGCTGCAAAAGGAGATGCAATCACCCCACCAATGATCAGCCCTATGATCACCGGCCAACCGGTAATAGCGCCAAACAGCAGGAAAGTACCCGCACTGCTCAGGGAAATAAAGAACTCCGCCGCATTCACAGAGCCAATTGTATAGTGAGCAGAACGGCCTTTACTTAGCAAGGTAGAAGTCACCACCGGACCCCAACCTCCACCGCCAATGGCATCCATAAAGCCACCAAACAATGCCAGCAGGCCCAGTCTTTTTGTTTTGCTCTTTCCTTTCTTATTCTGAAAAGCTTTGCGCAGTACCACGATACCTAATATCAACAGGTAAGCGCTCATAAAAGGCTTGATGATATCACCATTAATCACCCTTGATAATAAAAACGCACCGGTTACAGCACCAATAATACCCGGTACCAGCAGTCCTAAGAACAGTTTCTTATTTACATTTCCAAAACGGAAGTGCGAAATACCAGAAGCGCCGGTAGTAAACACCTCTGCCACATGCACACTGGCACTGGCTATAGAAGGAGGTATGCCTAAACCCAGCAGTAAGGAAGTAGACGTCGCACCATACGCCATACCCAAAGCTCCATCCACCATTTGAGCTGCCAGACCTACACAGATGTAGAACAGCACTTCACGGGTGAATAGGCTGGCAGTAAAGTCGTAAATACGGGTGTGGGTAGCGTCAGAAGTATTAAAATAATATAATATCCCTGCGCCGGCGAGTACCGCTATCCCAATGATTCCGATCAAAAGCCATAATGCTGGCTTTTTACGGTTGTCATCGTTGACAAGGTCAATAAGGACCTCCTGGCGTTCAGGACTGGCCACCTGATGCTCTAATTGCTCTATCTCCTCGTTATGCGACATTATTTCTCTAGTTATAAAGTCTATAGATATTATAGACTAAGGTATGGGGAATAAACGGTTTATCCAAGCCGGCAACCTTAAAAAGTTATTAGAAAGAGAAAATAGTCCTCCTTAAAACCAAAAAGCTTTTGCCGAAGGCAAAAGCTTTTTGGTTTTGTTTATTTCTTTGCAAAAGGCAGATCATAAGTAATCGCCACATAATAGAGTCCCTTGATAGTAGGGCCACCCACATACTGGAAGTAAGCAGTATTGAAGATATTCGACCCACCCACTTTCACTGAAGTATGAATCTTAGGCAATCCGTAGGTCACCTGCGCATCCACGGTGCTATAAGCAGGTACATCCCCATTACCAAACAGGTTCTGCCAGTAGAAAGTATCCTGCCAGTGCCATACCACATTGAAACCAACATTCTTGAACACCTGCCTGTTACCAAAGCTCACATTCGTAAAGTACTTCGGTGTATTGAAACCCGGAATCAACGCATCATCTTTTGTCTTATCCTGTGTCAGTGTGTTATAATTCAGGTTACCACTAAGGGTATATCCCTTGTCAAAGTTGTAAGTCACACCCAGTGCAAAACCATAGTTCTGTACAGTAGACTTACTGTTTGTCCACACCCTGTATCTGTTCTGGTACTGCTTATCGTACATCTGATCCAGTACTTCCTGTGTTGGGTTATTCACATTACCCGTCTTTGGTACAGCCACTTCCACCTGGCCTATGAAATTCTTGTAGCTGTTAAAGTACCCATCCACGTCGATAAATACTTTATTATCAAACAGTACGCTCTTATACCCTGCTTCGAATGAATGGATCTGCTCAGGTACAATTGCATCCAGGTTCGCCACTTTCAGCACACCAGCACTCTGCTGTTCGGCTTCTGCCCTTGTCACACCAGAATTGGCATTCGTGATCTTATTCACAGCGGTTGTAAAGGCAGTAGCGCTGGAAGTCAGGTAGGAATTCTTGAAATAGCCCAGCCCTTCCTCAATAAATGCCAGACCACCTACACGGCGTACCCCACCATTGTTCACGAAAGAGTAAGCTTCGAACAAAGAAGGGAATCTGAACCCGTTCTGCCAGCTGGCCCTGAAGTTATGACGCTGATTAGGTGTGGTATACACCGCAGCAATACGTGGGTTGAATTTGCCCTCGAACTGCTGGCTCTTATCATATCTCACAGAAGCTGTCAGTTTCAACTGATCGTGGAAGAAAGTTTTGCTTCCCTGTACAAATCCACCTGCTTTACCATACCAGATATGCTTACCACCTGGTGTATTACGGTCTGCCAGCGCTTTTGTGAAATCCACAAAGTTGTTACCATCAGGAATGATCTCGTAAGTACGATAATCAGCACCTACCAGTACATCCGCAAAATGGATGTATTTACGTAGGTTCCAGGTACCTTCTACATGATAGAAGTGGCTCATCTGCAACAATGCAGCGCCACCACTCTTGTTGGTGCTATCCTTGGAGGTAGGGTAAATGTCCCAGTCATTGATGCTTTTGATCAAAGCTACTTGTTTGTCAAAAGCAGCAGTACCTGGTGTCCATCTGCCATTATCTGCCGCAGCACGTGCCACGCGATGTGCTGCCGCAATATCGGCGCCCTCATCCAGTGCACCGTTCAGGGCTTTGGTATAATCCGCCTGCCAAACCTTGTCCGTCTTGAATGACTTTTCCAGGTTATCTGCCAGCGGGTTCATATTATAGGAATCTCCGGTGTTTTCGAGAGACATATAGGAGCGGATAGTGAAATCCTCGCCCTGTAACTCCACTTTATGGTTCTGCACCACCACATTTTTCAAACCAATACGGTTACCACGCTGGAAGAAACCATCCATCTTACCTATACGATAGGTATAAGAAATCTGCAGTTTTGGTTTGATCTTATAATACAAACCCCCATCAAATTTCAGGTTACGAACAGTGTAGTCGCCTACCAGATCCTTTTCCCAGTAACCGGTACGAGATACGTTGTAAGACTTACCGTTTTTATCTGTGATAGGGAAAGTGCTCTGGTCAGCATATTTATTCCATGCATCGTTGGCTACATTGTTTGCCCCTACGAGTGTAGGAAAATCAGGGTTCGCCTTGGTACCTGGGTTGAAATCATTGTGACTATCAGCATACCAGTCAGTACCCTGCATGTAAGAGAAGTTGATCTTGAAGGCAAATTTGTCGTTGAAAGCCTGTGCATATCTCACAGAAGTTTCAGTCAGCGCCTTGGGAGAACCCCCGCTACCGTCAAAGTGGTTAGCCCCTATCTTCTGATAGACGCTGATACCCTGGTATTGGAAAGGGTTCCTGGTAAGCAGGTTCGACATACCGTTGATCGCATTCATACCATACAAGGCAGAAGAGGCGCCGGGAGTAACTTCAATGCTCTGGATATCCAGTTCGGTAGGGCCAATTGCGTTCCCCAATGGTACACCCAGTGTCGCCGCCTGGTTATCCACACCATCCACCAGCTGCATAAAACGGAAGTTGTTCGGCACATTGAAACCACGGGTATTGAACACCTTAAAGGTCAAACCGGCAGTAGTCATCTGCACCCCTTTCAGGTTACCGATGGCATCGTAGAAAGAAGCAGCGGGTGTTTCTTTCAGCGCTTTTACATCCAGTTTTTCAATCGCCACCGGTGACCGCATCAGTTTCTCCTGCTGACGGGAAGCGGATACTACCACCTCGTTTACCAGCAGGTTTTGGGTTAACAGTTGTATCTGTAAGCGGCTATCGCTGTTTTTTACATCAAATTCCTGCGGTTGATAGCCAATGAGACGGACTACCAGTTTGAACGGGAACTTTGTATTAGCAGTGAGGTGAAAAGCACCGGTTGTGTCGGTGATGGCGCCAAAAGAGGTACCTTTAATCTGCACAGAAGCACCTGCCAGTGGTTCCTTGCTATCTCCGGAGATCTTTCCGGAAATGATATAGGAACCGTTAAGTTGTGCCTGCGCCATCAGCGGCAGGAGAATGGTCAGGAGCCACAGGTAGATTATTCGTACGGGGCGTCTGGTGTGTTTCATATAATTTATATGTGTTAGTAAAAAGACTTCTATCGTGGTATATTTAATCAATTACAGGCCAGTACTTTAGCTGTAGCGTCCTTTGTTATCTCTATTAGTCTATAGAATTTGTGGACAAATGTAATAAGGGGATTTAGTATTTCAAAATATTTAATCGAACTGGGCATAAAAAAAGCTCCGGTCATATGACCGGAGCTTTTCTATATAAATATGTTTAATTCTTACTTACTCACAGCTATCTGTTCTTTCTCCCGCTGCTCTCTCTCTTTTTCATGGTGCCTGGCAAAGAACTTTTTCTGGAATACCAGGATCGTGATCACACCTACTGAAATGGCAGCATCTGCCACATTGAAGATAGGTCTGAAGAATACGAAAGACTCACCTGCATTGATTGGGAACCAGCTAGGGAAGTGCCCTCTCAGGATCGGGAAGTACAGCATATCTACTACGTTACCATGCAGGAAAGAACCATATCCGCCACCAGGAGGCAGGAACTGAGCTACATCAGCATAATTGGAAGAAGAGAATATCATTCCGTAAAACAGACTATCGATCAGGTTACCGGCAGCACCCGCCAGGATCAGTGAACCACAGATCAACAGACCCTTGCTATAATCCTGCGTAACCAGTTTCTTCATATATCTGAAACCTATGATCACCGCAAATAGGCGGAACAAGGTCAGGATTATCTTTCCAAAATCACCACCGAACTTCATGCCATAGGCCATTCCATCGTTTTCAATGAAGTGGATCCTAAACCAGTTTGGGAATATAATGATCTCATCAGAGAAGTTCATATGGGTTTTGATCCATACTTTTAATGCCTGATCTATTACCAGCACCAGTACAACAATCAAGATTACGTGACGATATTTCAAAGGGTATAATTTTTATCAAAATTAATAATAATGTGCAAAATCGGAATTTCCAATCATTCCTGGAAATATACCCGCTTCACACGTTGCGAAATTCCTGTTAATATTTCATAGGGTATAGTACCTGCCCAGGCTGCCAATTGCTGCACAGGTAAGGATTCGCCAAAAACTATTACTTCATCACCTTCCGTTACATCCGGTATATTTGTCACATCCAGCATCACCATATCCATGGCTACAATACCTGCTACCGGTGCCAGCTGCCCCCTGATGAGCATCTTGCCAACTCCATTACTGAGTCTGCGGGGATAACCATCTGCATACCCGATTCTCACAGTTGCCGTTACAGCCGGGCCTTTTGCCTTCCATATAGCACCATAGCCCACCGTATCGCCTTCTTTGAGGTATTTTACCTGTGAAACGGTGGTTTTCAGTGTGCTTACAGGTTTCAGCTGCCCCTGCATTTCCTCGCTGCTATCTACACCATACATTCCAATACCTAACCGCACCATATCCAGCTGCAGATCAGGATGACGTAAGATGGCTGCACTGTTGGAGATATGTCTGATCACGGCATAGCCGAGTGCCTTTTGCAGTTCATAGCTCATTTCGTAGAAGAGCTTGCCCTGTAGTTTGGTCAGCTCATCCAGTGCCGGATCTTCACTGCCTGCCAGATGACTGAATATAGATTTAACTGTAAGGTAATTATTATCTGTCAGCATGGCAGCCAGCTCCGGAATCTCCTTCTTCTCAAATCCGAGCCTGTGCATACCGGTATCCAGTTTAATATGTACCGGGAAACCAGTCTTGCCCGCTATTTGCACTTCTTCTTCAAACTGCTGTAACAAATGCAGGGAGTAGATCTCGGGTTCAAGGTTCCACTGCAGGATCGCATCAAATGAACTAGGCTCGGGGTTCATGACCATGATCGGCATAGTAATACCTGTTCTCCTTAACTCCACACCTTCATCAGCATAAGCAACGGCAAGGTAATCTACGCCATGGAACTGCAACAGGTTTGCAATCTCGAAACTTCCACTACCATAGGAAAATGCCTTTACCATCGCCATCAGTTTGGTGGTAGGTTTCAGCAATGCCTGGTATTGTTTGATATTGTGTGCTACTGAACTCAGGTTGATTTCGAGAATGGTCTGATGCACTTTTTGCTCCAGCAATTTGCCTATCCGCTCAAACTCAAATACACGTGCCCCTTTCAGCAAAATGGTTTCATGCTGAAAATCCTGCTGGTTGAATTGCTGGATAAATTCTTCCGTAGTGAGGAAGAATGAACTCTTCAACCCCTCCACCTGCTGGAAACACTTCTTTTCACGGAAAATGTTTTTACCGATGCCGATTACTTTGTCGATCTTCTTTTGTTTCATCAGGCTGGCTACTTCCTCATAAAGGGAGGCATCGCTCTTGCCACTTTGCAGAATATCGCTGAGGATAACGGTACGGGTGGGGTGCTGTTGCTGCTGTTGCAGAAAATCCAGCGCAATATTGAGAGAACCAAGGTCTGAATTGTAACTGTCGTTGATCACAGAGCAATTATTGATACCCTGTTTCAGCTCCAGTCGCATCGCAATATTACCCAACTGATCCATACGTTGCTGAATCACCTCCGGAGAGATCTTCAGGTGCAGCATCAGTACCCAACAATGAATGGCGTTCTCGATGGAACCCTCATCCACAAAAGGTATGGTAATATTCAGTGATTCGTTTTTGTATAAAGCTTCGATGTGTGAGTGGCTGTCCTTCTTTTCCACACTTATCACACGGAGATCTGCCTCCGTTTTGCGGGACCAGGTACACAATTGTAAACCTACCTGGTTCTCCTTCTTCCCTACCAGGTTGTGAAACTGGTTTACACACTCATTCAATGCCAGGTAATCCTTACAGTAAATAAGCAACTCACTCTTTGAGAACAACACCAGCTTTTCGTTGATCTTCTGGCGGATGTTCAGGAAGCCTTCGTTATGGGCTTCTCCGATATTTGTAAAAATGCCAATATTAGGACGGATGATCTTTTCCAGGTGCTCCATTTCTCCGGGTTGGGAGATGCCGGCTTCGAAGATAGCCAGCTGGTGCTCAGGTTTCATTTGCCATACAGACAGCGGAACCCCAATCTGCGAGTTGTAACTTTTAGGGCTGCGAACAATGTTGTAATCTTTTTCCAGCAGCTGGTACAACCATTCTTTCACGATGGTTTTACCATTACTACCAGTAATACCGATCACAGGAATATGAAATTGTTGACGATGATAAGCAACTAATGCATGCAAGGCATTCATTGTATCTTTTACCAATATGAAATTGGCAGCTGGATACTCCGCCAGGTCAGGTGTTTCGCTTACAATGAAGTTGCTGACCCCTTTTTCGTACAGTTCTTTAATATATTGATGAGCGTTCCTGCGAGTACTTACCAACGGAATGAAGACAGAGGTGGCCGGATATATGACCTTCCGGCTATCCAGCAGCACATGTTCAATCTCCGGGTTCCCTGTATGCTGTAATAGCTCACCTTTCAGCACTTTGCTGATACTTTCTGCGTTATACACTTGTGGTTAATTTATTTTGCCGGAACAATGACCAGTAAGCTGTCTCATTGTTCCACTTCTCTAAATAGAATTAATTAAAACAAAGTTGACGTCTACTTTTAATGTGGGGTCATGGTTGCCGCAATTTTTTGATGAATGAATGGCAAATATATGGGAATAACCGTTAGCACATTGTTATAAATGTGTGCTTTTCGGTGGTTACCACGTTATTAATAATGGCATTGTAAGTAGGTTCCCGTTTTCGATTTTGAGGCCGTAAAACCATTTTTTCAGAAACGGGTTTCCTCCTTATCGTTCAAACTTGCGCTGTCTGATGAACTGGAAAATCACCCTGAACAACAGAATCAGCAGAACGGGAACAATGACACAAATAGCCTGCCACATAGACTTGTTTTGCTTGATCTTTTCAGCATCCAACAGGCGTAGGGTCAATTCTTTGTTACGCGCTTCCATAATGCCGGAATTGTTTGTCAGGTATCCCAGCGAGTTGAGCAGGAATTCTTTATTGGCATAAACCATCGAGGGGTCGAAGAGGTTAACACCCATCTGCATGGGGCCATTTTTCTGGGAAATTGCATTGGTGATAAGATCGCCATCGCTTACGACAATCATTTTATTTATAGCATCGCTATGCTCTTTGAATGGTTTACGGGTCACCTGGGCAATCAGCTGCTGCTCGTCTACACTCAGCCTGTTGCGGAAAAGGGAGGTGAACTGCCCTTCCAGCAATACAGCCACTGGCAAATCGTGATCACGGAACTGACGTGGATTAGGTTTTACACGCAGGTCATTCCAACTCAGCTGCACCGGCGCCCGCTCCTTTTTAGAGTTGGCAGAGGAGCTGAGTAAAACCGTTTTGGAGATTTCTCCACCTTTCACGGTATCGATGGAACTGGCAAAATGACTCAGCACCAGGTCCATATTTTTTACAATCGGATGTGCGCCCGATGGAGAAAGCAATGGGAAATAAGGGAAAGGAAGCAGGTCAAACTGTGGTTTATCCCCAACATGCCCCACTACCTGTGGAAGGCGGTCACATTGCAAATCCTGGATCAGGTCCTGGTTGATCCTTACACCATAGCGGAACAGGATGTCTTCCAGGTTCAGGTCACGATCCATGGCTACATAGGTATCGTGCTTTTGCAGGCTGTCCATACCCACATTCAGCTCATCTACGAACCAGAGTACCTTTCCGCCGTTCATGACATACTGGTCTATCTTCAGCTTGTCTTCATCGGAGAAGCGGTCGATCGGCTTTGCAAACACGATGGCTGCAAAATCCTGCGGGATGTGGGAAACGTATTGTAAGGTAATAGTGTCAAGAAGATAGCTGCTTTGCATGCTGGTGAGTGCATCCAGTACTTCGGCTCCCAGTAATTCATGGTGACCGAGCATGTAGCCTACCAGTGGCAGGTGTGGTTGTTTGAGCTGATATATCGCGTTGGCAAACTGGAATTCCAGCAGCGCCTCAGAGCTGTTCATGGTTTGCATCGGATCCTGTCCACCCTGATTCTTCAGGAGGTTGATGCCGATGGTTTTGCTACCGTAATGCACAAGGGCACCGGGGAAGATCAGTTTTTCAGAGTAACCCTGGTTGGCATCTTCCTGTACCTGCATATTGAAAGGCATGATTCCCTGCTCTGCCAGTGACTGTTGGAAGGCCAGGCGATCGGAATCATTCATACCCTGACCGGGATTCTGGAAAGAAAACTGCACCCGGTTGCCACCCACTTCCCTGAACTCTTCCAGCATTTCCTGGGTAGATTGTGCCAATTGACGGAAAGATGCAGGGTAATCACCTTTGAGGAAGACCTCAATAGTAACGGTACTATCCAGCCCTTTGAGCAACTGGCGCGTGCTGGGGGTAAGTGTAAATCTCTTTTCGGCGGTCAGGTCCCATCTTGTATGTACGTACATGGCCAGGATGTTGACGCCTACTAATATAGCGATGACGAGTATTGCCCGTTGCAGGTATTTTTTCTTACTGTTGACCACAATCTGATTAATTACTTAGTGTGACAGCCTTATTTTCAATCCCAGATTCTTCGTTGTAATGACAATCTTGTTAAATAGAGCATCAGTGCAATAATACTGAGGAAGTAAACTACATCCCGGCTATCTATCACACCTCTGCTGATGGAGGTGTAATGGAAGCGGATGCCCGCCATTTGCAGGTAGTAGTCCGCCGAACCAGTGAAGGTAGGCAACTTACTCAATGAATCGAATCCATAATAGAATATAAAACAGGTAAAAATAGCGGTCAGGAAGGCTACCACAGAATTGGTAGTAAGGGAGGAGGCCCACACACCGATGGCGGTGAATACGGCTCCCAGCAGGAAAAGTCCGATGTAGGACCCAGCGATGCCCCCGTTGTCCAGCACAGTATTGTGAGCACTTAGCTTGCGGATGGCAATATAATAAATGAAAGTAGGGATCAGAGAAATCAGTACGATGAGCAGGCCTGCAAAGAATTTTCCATTCACGATCTGCCACCAGGTGAGCGGTTTGGTACTCAGTAGTTCCATGGTGCCGGATTTGAATTCATCGGCAAAAGAGCGCATAGTGATAGCGGGAATGAGAAGCAGGTAGATAATCGGCGCCAGGTTAAAAAGCGGGTCCAGGTTAGCATAACCGAAGTCCAGCAGGCTGGTATCCGGGAATACGAATAGCAATAAGCCATTTGCCAGCAGGAAAAGGATAATAGCGATGTACCCCGTGATGCTGCTGAAAAACTGATGGATTTCCTTTCTGAATATTGCTAGCATAGTAATTTGACTGAAAGTACAAATATATATATTATTTAAGCTGCAAGCGTTAGAATATCAGCTTAAATAATAATCCCCCTATAAAGCGCAGAATTCAGAAAAATATTGCAGAGAGTAAACCTTATAACCCGGGGGGAACCCCCGGATATATACAAAATGACAAACTTTAAAATATCACTCAATCCCTCTCATCGTAGTAATCAGCTGGCTCTTCATACTCCTCTACCGCAGGCTCCATCCCATTTTTCACCCGGTAATCATTAATCGCAGCCCGCACAGCATCTTCAGTCAAAATCGCGCTATGAATTTTTGAAGGAGGTAAACTCAACGCTTCCACGATCTCCATATGATCTAACCGGAAAGCCTCTTCAATCGTTTTCCCCTTAATCCATTCAGTAGCAATAGAAGAACACGCAATAGCTGAACCACAGCCAAAGGTTTTGAATCGTGCTTCTCTGATTACGTGCGTGACAGGATTCACTTCGATCTGAAACCTAACCACATCAACGTATTCCGAGACATGTACTAACCCGGTGCCTACCTGCTGGGAATTTTTATCCAGCGTGCCGGCGTTTCTGGGGTTGTTGTAGTACTCCAGTACTCTTTCAGCGTAAGACATAAGCATAAGTATAAAGCATCAAATAATCCAGAGACTTAATTGAGGTCTCTGTTTGGCCACTTACAGTTGGTTTATAGCAATCATGCGGCCAGATTTTTTCCGTATTATGAATGATGCGACCATTCAATCGCATTCATGTCCTCTCCCTCTTTGAACATTTCCCACAGGGGACTGATTTCGCGCAGTCTGTTCACGGTTGCTGTTACAGCTTTGATGGTATAGTCTATTTCTTCTTCAGTAGTAAATCTTCCCAATCCAAAACGCAGGGAAGAATGGGCAAGATCGTCCCCCAGTCCCAATGCTTTCAGTACATAACTAGGCTCAGGCGATGCTGATGTACAGGCAGAGCCGGAAGACAAAGCGACTTCCTTGCCAAAGCCCATCAGTAAAGCTTCCCCTTCTACATACTTAAATGAAATATTACTTACATGTGGCAGGCGGTGCGTACGGCTGCCATTCACATATGTTTCTTCCAGTTGCAATAACGCATTTTCCAGCTTATCCCGCATGGCCCCCAGGCGCCTACCTTCTTCCTCCTGTTCCTGCAAAGCCAGTTCACAGGCTTTGCCAAATCCTACTATAGCAGGTACATTCAGCGTACCGGAACGCATACCACGTTCATGTCCGCCTCCATCCATTTGCGCAGTTACCTTCACTCTGGGCGATTTACGACGTACATATAACGCCCCGATTCCTTTAGGACCATATAATTTATGTGCACTAATTGCAGCGAGGTCAATTCCCTCTTTATTCACATCGACAGGAATTTTGCCTGCCGCCTGTGTGATATCACTCATCATAAGCACCCCATGACGCTTGGCAATTGCACTGATTTCCCTGATAGGATTGATAGACCCAATCTCGTTGTTGGCATACATTACAGCTACGAGAATCGTTTTAGCAGTAATAGCAGCTTCCAGCTCTTTCAGGTCAATCATACCTTCATGATTCACCTTCAGGTAGGTCACAGATGCGCCCAACTTTTCAAGGTGCTTACAAGTATCAAGAATAGCTTTATGTTCTACTTCGGTAGTAATAATATGGTTCCCTTTGTCAGCGTACATTTCAAATACACCTTTCAGGGCGAGATTATCGGCTTCTGTAGCGCCGGAAGTGAAGATGATTTCTTTAGGATCCGCGCCTATCAGGGCAGCTACCTGTTCCCTGGCCAGATCTACCGCAGCTTCTGCAGCCCATCCATAAGCATGATGCCTGCTGCTGGCGTTGCCAAAGTGCTGTGTAAAGAAGGGAAGCATCGTTTCCAGCACCCTTGGATCCAGGGGCGTCGTAGCATTGTTATCTAAATACACAGGCAGTTGCAACATACACAAAAGTTTATACTACAAATTTAGCGAATTGCTACCATCAAGGTACGAATTCGTCACGAACGAGATTTAGCCATTTTGTGTTAATTTGCTTCACATGCTGAAAGTTGAACATATAGGTATTGCTGTACAGTCTTTACAAAAATCAATTCCCCTGTTTGAAGCGCTGCTCAACACTTCCTGCTATAAACAGGAGCAGGTGGATAGCGAGGCCGTCAGGACGGCTTTCTTCCGGAAAGGGGAAACAAAAGTGGAATTACTTGAACCAACAAACCCCGAAAGTGTGATTGCCCGCTTTTTGGAGAAAAAAGGAGAAGGTATGCATCACATCGCATTCGATGTCGCTGATATTCATGCGGAAATGGCTCGCCTCGCCGCTGCTGGCTTTACCCTGCTCAACCCGGAACCAAAGAAAGGAGCTGACAATAAACTGGTCTGCTTTTTACATCCCAAAGATACCAGTGGGGTGCTGATAGAACTCTGTCAGGAAATATTTTAAAAATTTCCAGTTTTTTTAAATCCACCTTTTATCTGGTTACGTAGGTATTTCTCAGACACTGTAGCAAACACGTTAATTTCAAAAAGAAAAACATTTTTAAACAATAGTTATTATTATTTGTTAGGATTGTAGCTTGGGAATGTTCGGGATATGCAAATTATCAACATCGATATACCTAAGAGTTTAATATTACGCAACCAAAAGCAACTAACTACCACTTATAATCACCTTAAACATATTGTATCATCCCCTTTCATTGGAAAATGAAAATGGGCTTGGTATTTCAAAATACTCTAAAGTTGGCATAGGTTATGAACACCTGCGGGCTTTTTAGCTTGCAGGTCTCTTTTTTTTTAGAGAAATTATAAAGCCGCACCCTTTTGGATGCGGCCTTAATATTTTTAGCAACATGCGTTCTTTATTGAATCACCTTCTCCATCCCCATGCTTCTCGATCCCTTAATCAATATATACGTATCCGTAAACTCCTGTTGCTTTAACCAGGCTGCCGCTGCAGTTGCATTTTCCATGTATATATAAGGATGCTTAACTTTACTGAAATCTCCACCTACCAATACTACTGCATGCCAATGAGTTCGCTCTAACAAATCTACCAGCGCCTGGTGCTCATTCACACTATCAGGACCTAACTCCATCATACCACCTAACAGCAAGACTTTCTGTGTGGCTTCAATTCCTGCAAAGTTTTCAATCGCTGCTTTCATACTGGAAGGATTTGCATTGTATGCATCCATAATCACAGTATTACTTCCCTGCTTGATAACCTGCGAACGATTGTTAGAAGGCACATAGCCTGCAATCGCTTCCCGTATAGTCTCTCCCGGAATATTGAAGTATAAACCAACAGCTACTGCTGCCATTACATTCGGGAAATTATAAGCACCTACCAGCTGAGTTGGAATCAATCCCGTAGCTACATCGCTCGTTACTTTTACACTCAGCAATGCAGTATCTGCAATAGGATCACCTGTATAGGTCGCATCTTTCTGCCCGTAAGTGATCACCTGGGGAATACCCTTACTCATCTCTATCAGATAAGGATATTCATTGCATAAAAATACAGTGCCCTCATTCGCTCTCAGAAAATCGTACAACTCACCTTTAGCCCGACGCACCCCCTCCGGACTGCCAAACCCTTCCAGGTGAGCCTTGCCAATATTAGTAATGATACCATGAGTAGGCAGTGCGATTTTACAATATGCTTCTATCTCATGTTCATGGTTCGCACCCATTTCAATCACTGCAATCTCAGCATCTGCAGGTATACGCAGAATTGTCAATGGTACTCCGATATGATTATTGAGGTTACCAACGGTTGCTGTCGTCTTGAACTCCGCTGCCAGTACCGTACTTACCAGTTCTTTGGTAGTGGTTTTACCATTGGTACCAGTGATCGCCAGAAATGGGATATTCAGTTGTTTACGATGATGTAACGCCAGTTGTTGCAAGGTACTCAGCACATCAGTTGTCAACATCATTTTTTCAGGCTGCGTATTGTATTCAGCTTCATCTATGACTGCCAGTACAGCACCGGCTTCCAGCGCCGCTGCTGCATAGGCGTTCCCGTTAAAATTAGGGCCTTTCAAAGCAAAGAAAATATCGCCCTGTCTGAGCTGGCGGGTATCAGTCTGTATAGATGGATGGTTGCGATAAACCTCGTATAACTGCGCTATGTTCATAGAAACAAATGTAACGTATAATAAAATATCTTGGTAAGCGGATTACAGGGATTTACCTCCTGAAAAAAAACTGAAAATACTGAGGATAAGAAGCAAATTTTTCATGTATTTGCTTCATTTTACGTATAATCTACACTCCAGATACCGCAAAAATCCCCCAAAAATTCCCGTGAAAAATAAAATATAAATTAAAAATATATCTTCTATATTTGTTCCAACATATAACCATATCGAGACTCAAATAACCATCACTCGACCATATTAAAAGACCTGGCTGGACAAAACCAGCTATTCTATGACCAAATGAAACAACCTATGCAAACACTTGCGGTGGCAGTGTTATTAGTTAGCCTGCTCGTCTACGGATGTACTGCCGAAAAAGCACCCGCTCCGGACTCAGGAATCACAGTTACCGCTTGCGACACCGCAGTTATTACCTCTGCCTACATTCTGACCGCCGTATCAGATAAATGCACCAGCAGAGGATGTCACAAAGGAACCGGTTCTACCGCATCCACAAATTTCACCACCTACAGTGGCATCAAAGGTTACATCACCAGCAATGAAGCCCTCTGGAAATCACGCGTAACGGGGGCTGAGGCCGACATGCCACCGGGTGCTACAAAGTTGACCCAGGGCATGAAAGATTCCATCGATTGCTGGATATCGCATGGAATGCCCGAATAAGTTACTATTCAAAAAAATCCTAAAAAAGTAAAACAATGAAACATTGCATTGTGCTGTTGACAACCATACTCTTGTTACAGCTGCGCACGATCGCACAGGATGTCTATTCCTGCAAAAACACAACCCTGTCTTTCTTTTCTGCTACTCCCATGGAAGACATTGATGCTGTAACCAACAAAGCCGTATCTGCTATCAATGAAAAAACAGGCGCCGTGTACTTCAAAGTCGCTATCAATACTTTCAAATTCAAAAAGACATTGATGGAAGAACACTTTAATGAAAACTACCTGGAAAGCGACAAGTATCCTACTGCAGAATTCAAAGGTAAAATCCTGGAACTGCCTGACCTGCACAAAGATGGTGTCTACCCTGTTACCGTAGAAGGTACCATGAACATGCACGGTGTAGATAAAGTGTATCGCGAAAAAGGAACCATTACGGTCAAAGACGGCAAACCCACCCTCGATGCCAGGTTCAATGTTAAGTTGGTAGATCACAAAATTAAAGTACCCACTATCGTAGTTAAAAACATTGCAGAGGTAATAGAAGTAACCGTGAAAGGTGCCTATCTACCTGCATCCTGAACCATTTAAAAAACAACAACACACAACTCTTCTATGAAGCAAGTATATCTGTTATTGCTGGGCTGTTGCTGCTGCCTGAGCTCTTTTGCGCAGGATGATCTGGCAAACATGTTTCAGGATAGTACTAAGAAGCATGAACCTGTTATTGCAACATTCAAATCAACCCGTATCATTCAGGGCAATTCAATAGAAACCCTTAAAAAACATGAGCTGGATTTTCGCGTAGATCACCGTTTTGGTGACATCGGTGGTGAATTTGGCGGTGGAAAAACAGCCTTTGGACTCGATAACTCTTCCGATATCCGTATCGCATTTGAATATGGTGTAACAGATCGCCTCATGGTGGGTCTGTCCCGCTCAAAAGGTGCTGGTGGCCTTACCCAACTGTATGAAGGGTTGGCTAAGTACCAGCTGATCACGCAAACTACTGACAATCATGTGCCCGTTACCGTTACACTGTTTGGCAACGCAGTGGCAAGTGGCGCAACTTCCAGTACGGTAAAATCTGATGCTGCATATTTTGATAAATTCAGTGATCGCGTTTCTTATACAGGACAGGTGATCATCGGCCGCAAATTTAATCGCAGCCTGTCATTGGCAGTATTGCCTACATTGGTTCACCGCAACCGTGTAACATACATGGACGAGAATGATGTATTTGCATTAGGTGCTGGTGGCCGTTTGAAATTCAGTAACCGCATGGCATTGCTGGTAGAATATTTCTATCCTTTCCGCAGTCAGGAAACGAAAGATTATTACAAAAACAGAGGCCGTGAATTGTACAACCCGTTGTCTGTAGGATTGGAGATCGAAACAGGTGGACACGTATTCCATATCAATTTTACCAATTCAACTGCTATACTGGAGAACCAATTCATCCCGGAAACGACAACTTCCTGGTTACAAGGACAGTTTAGATGGGGGTTCAATATCTCCAGAAGATTTTCACTATAATATTGTTATCTAACTTCTGGCTACAAAATGCTTTTGCTTCCTGGCAAAAGCATTTTGTATTTGTGGCCTGTCTGTGCACGATTTTTGCCCCTGCGACCGGCATATAAAATTGATTCGTATTTTTATTATGTAATGGAAAAAATTGTCTGCCATATCAAAGAGCGTTCTTTCATAGCACGACTGGCTGCCCGCCGCATGAACAGCGAACAGCTGGCCATGGTGATCGGAAAAACCATCCATCTCCATGGGGTAACCCGCAAAGAATTTTTACGACACCCCTGGTGGGTGCGCCACGAAGTGTGCCACATTATGCAATATCAGGAGCTGGGTCTGCTCCCATTTCTCTGGCGTTATCTATGGGAATGTAAGAAAGTAGGGTACTATGCCAACCGTTTTGAAGTGGCAGCCCGGGCCGCAGAAAAGAATGCAACCATCACTAATCGCGTGATATTTAGTTAAGTGTTTGTAATTCAATAGATTATTAAATTTGCAAAAAAGTGTTAAAGTCTCAGCCCGTTTATAATTTTTGATAACACTGGATTTATTTTGCTTATTTTTACGTGAAACGGAGGTGTTCTATGGTAAAAAAAGTAACAGACGGAATCACCATCAGCGTGGAAACATTTTATCAACCGGATTATTCTAATCCGATTGGGAGTGAATTTATGTTCGCCTACCGTATCACTATCGAAAACAATAATACCTTTCCCATAAAGTTATTGCGCCGTCACTGGTACATCATTGACTCTAACGGTACTCATCGTGAAGTAGAAGGAGAAGGTGTAGTGGGTGTTCAACCCCTGCTCGCCCCTACCGAAAGCTATCAGTACGTATCAGGTTCTAACCTGCGTACCGAGATCGGTAAAATGTATGGTACCTATCAAATGGAGAACCAACTTAATAAGAAGCTGTTCGAGGTTAAAATCCCGGAGTTTCAAATGATTGTGCCCTTTAAGCTAAATTGATTTACTGATTTACACAGGTCTTATTGATCATGGCAATAGATTGCCATGATATCTCTTTTTGTTCGCACAGGTCTACCAAAATCAAGATATCATGTCTCGTTCGTTCCTCATGCTATTGCTGGTACTTTCCCAGTGTAAACCATCTATTGTCCATACTACTTTGCCTGCACCCGACCCTGATAATGGTGGGCTTATTTTACCAGATAGCTTTGCTGCCGTAACAGTTACACAAGGCATAGGGCCAGCCCGGCACCTGGCTGTGAATGACAACGGAGATATTTATGTGAAACTCGCGTACAATGAACAGCTGGAAGGACGTGGTGGCTCCGTAGCCCTTCGTGATAAAAACGGAGATGGGAAAGCGGACGTAGTGGCCTATTTCGGTGATTACCAGGATGAAGGGGGCCTGCCTGCCGGCATGTCTATCTATAATGGCTATCTGTATTTCTCCACAGTGAAATATGTACTGCGTACCAAACTTACCCCCGGCCAACTCATTCCCGAAGGCAAAACAGACACTATCATCACGGATACCGATACCGCACTCTTTAAACACTGGCATAGCGCAAAGCCATTGGTCTTTGACCACGATGGCCACATATATGTACCATTTGGCGCGCCTACCGATGCTGCACAGGATATCAATACCGCAGGTCCCGGAGGCATGCCGGGCGGCAAAGGATTGGACCCAGCTCCGGACTTACAAAAACATGGAGGCGTCTGGCAATTTGACGCCAACAAAACCGGGCAGACACAGAACGATGGCGTGCTATACGCCACCGGTATCCGAAGTGCATTAGGACTTGCCTGGAGTCCGCTCGACAATACATTATATATCGCTATGAATGGAATGGATAACTTCCATAATCGTTACCCGGGTATCTTTTCTGCCTGGCAGGCTGCCGTACTCCCTTCAGAACCTTTATTGAAAGTAACACCACATGCTAACTTCGGCTGGCCCTACGCCTATTTCGATCATCTGCAGGGAAAGAATATACTGGCTCCTGGCTATGGTGGAGATGGGAAGATCACCGCAAGAGCAGATAGTTTTGACGTGCCGATATTAGGCTTTCCCGGCCACTGGGCACCCATGGACCTCTTATTTTACGAAGGCAACCAATTCCCTGACAGATATAAGAACGGTTGCTTCGTGGCTTTCCATGGATCTACTGACAGAGCCCCTTATCCACAGGCAGGTTACATCGTGTGCTTCGTCCCTTTTGAAAAAGGTAAACCTACCGGCAAATGGGAAGTCTTTGCCGACGGTTTTACCCAAAAAGATACTGTATTCAATACCAGTGATGCCCGCTATCGCCCTATGGGATTAGCCACCGGCCCGGATGGTTCATTGTATATAGCAGAATCCAACAGCGGGAAAATATGGAGAGTGATGTACAAAGGAGATAAAAATTCATTCCATACAGCCCAACTTACTGCGATGGAAGCACGAAAGTCGCGTACCTATATCAAGACACCTGATCCTGTATTGGATATGGTCGGCAAAGGCAATGAAATGCATGGCAGAATGTTGTACAATTCTTACTGTGCAACCTGCCATCAGCGGGATGGCAAAGGAGATAATAACCGCTATCCACCGTTAGCCGGGTCGCCTTATCTTGCAGGAGATAAGGAACAGTTGATCAATATCGTATTGAACGGACTAAAAGGAAAAATCACTGTGAATGGAAAAACTTTTGATGGTGTGATGCCCGCACATGGTGCATTTCTGGATGATCAGTCGGTGGCATCTATCGTAGCATATATCAAGGATAGGTTCAATGATGAAGAGACTTCCGTAACTGCTGAAATGGTAAAGAAAGTAAGAGGAAAGAAATAGGCTTAGTCAGACTTAGTGACAGTAAAACCTTCCGCAAAGAATTCCTGTGGTGTCATTTCAAGTCCATCAATGATCTTCAGGAGGGTGCTAAGGCGGATATCATCAAACTTACCTGATTCGTACCTTGACATTCCGACACGGGAGATGTCAATATCATAGGCAAATGTCTCATAAGACCTGAATCCTCTGTCTTTTCTTAAAAATTTTATCCTTTTTCCTAATTCTTCGAGGAAAATCGCGTGATCAAAATGACCAAGAACCGCCTTCTTTTTAGGTTCCTTCTTTTCTTTACCCATGATGCAATTAACAAACTAAGTTTACTACAATCAACTCAATAATACAAGTGGTATTATGATATGTATATTATATTGTACATTTTTCAGAAATACCACTTATATTTGTGTCGTAGTCATAAGGAACACAATCAACTAATTATAAGCAAACAATCGGGTAATTAACGTATGGACATTTTGGGGTTAAACTGGTATGCGACAGGCGCTGAAATGTTTATTTCAGCCCTCTTTTTTTCGCACTAATAGTGTCTGGGGTTGGGGAAAGGCTTTGATATTCCAAAGTATAGTAGCTTTTAGCCGGAAGGCTGAATCTTCCCAATCCGGCATTTATTTGTTACGTTGAGCTTAACGCGGTGGGCTGATTTTTCAGCACCACCGCTTTTTTTTATTTGGGTCTGTATTTAGATTGCTGGAAGATGCTCATCGCATCCTTGTTATCCATCAGTTGTTTCAATGTCACTTCAGGATGTGCTTTCATATACGCCTGCACAATTCTCCAGCCTACAAAAGCACCGATCCTGCCCGGAGAACCCTCTGGCATCCCCTGTGTAGAAGGACCATCATTCATGAAATGCATATTGTTTTGCCAGTCTGATTTATACAACAGATCCTGCTGTACAAAATATTGCCAGATCATTTGCTCATTGTCAAAACACCATTTAACCTGCTCTCCTGTGTAACCCAGCCTTAGACTGTCATCTGTATATGGCATTACCTGCTCCATAAAATATTGATGCTTGCCGGCATTCACCAATTGAATCACCAGTTTATCGCCCGGCTCACCACCCGGATATAATTGCTGGGCCAGCACCTGTATACAATTAGGCACAATGTACTCAGGAGAAAACTTCCTCACCATATACCCCGGATAATCAGGTAACATACCGTAGATCGGAAAATCTTCGCCCAGATACATATCCAATCCGATACCCAGCGTAGAGTCTACCGTTACAGCGCCATAATTGCTGATCATTGAGCTGAATGTCACCACTTTGGTAGGCGGCTGGAACTGAGGGAAGTAATATTTGATGAACTTAAAGCTCTGCGCCAGGTCGTCTTCTATTTGCTTTACGTCTTTATAATGTGCGTTGATAGAATCCTGCAATAGCCGGAAATCATTATTGCCCACCAGCTTCCTGATCTGCCACAACATCAGGTGGGCAGTATCGGAAAAAGGACCGAAATGCATGATATGCTCCGTATAACTAGGCAGGAATAAAGGATACTGCTGTTCCAGTTTTTGTAAGGCGGGAGTGATATTTATGGTATCTAACTTATCCAGCGCCTGATCGAAACGGTCAATATGTACCCTTATGGCAATTTTACTGACATCTGGCACGTTTTTATGTGTACATGCCGTCAGGCAGAACAATAACAGCACATAGGACAATAACTGCTGACAAATACCGGTTAATTTATTAGTCTTATTTTGCATACTTCTACTAAACTACTGATCGGTAAAAATATTATATACCTTGTATTAAAAAAAAGATAAAATTAACATGAGAAAGGCATTTTTGGTGATCCTATTTTTAAATATTGCATTGATAAGCAACGCACAACGTAATTATTACGTGAAGGAACACCGGGTAAGGCTAGGTTTTCGGCTAGATCCAACAATATCCCTGCTGGTGCCGCAGGAATCAGGAGTAGATAGAAATGCTGGAAGACTAGGTATAAGTTTCGGGATAATGGCCGATTTTCTGCTGGATGAAGCAGGACATTATGCCCTGGCAACGGGTTTACAAATCACTACCGCAGGTAGCAAACTGAAATATGATGCAGGAAAAGGGCTCGACGACTACAAAGCCAACCCCGCTGAATACAATATCAAAGCAACTTATGTAGAAGTGCCACTGGCATTGAAACTCAAGGCAGAAACCGCCCCCGGTATGAATATCTTTGGTCAGTTCGGTACTTACGTGGGTTTCCCCGTAAGAGGTCGGGCCGATGTTGTAAGTCTGACGCAGACGTATGACAAAGTAAACGTACTGAGGGACTTACAGCCTGTGAATATTGGCCTGCTGGTTGGTGCAGGGGTAGAATATCCCATCAGTGAGAATCTGACAGGTCTGGTAGGATTGGATTACAGAAACGGATTCATCGATGTGACACGGAATGCAAAGTGGGATGACGGCAAGGTAAATATGAACAGCATCGCGCTGAAATTAGGGTTGTTCTTCTAATACATTTAATACAACTGTGTAAAAAAACGCTTCGACCCAAGGTTGAAGCGTTTTTTTAATTTAAAAATGAGGAAATTTGTGTTAGTCCAACGCTATTACAGATGAAAATTATCCTGGCTCAACAAAACTATCACATAGGCAATTTCGAATGGAATACCCAGCAGATCCTGAATGGGATCAAAGAGGCTGAAGCGCAGGGCGCAGATCTCGTAGTCTTCTCTGAACTTTGTGTCAGTGGCTACCCCCCCAGAGATTTCCTGGAATTCGAAGACTTTATTCAACAATGTTATGCTGCTATTGACAAGATCAAAGCACATACTCAAAATATAGCTGTATTGGTCGGTGGCCCCTGCCGTAACCCGGCCACTGAAGGCAAAGACCTCTTCAATGCTGCATGGTTCCTGCATGAAGGGGAGGTAAAGCAGGTTATTCACAAAACCCTGCTTCCCACTTACGACGTTTTCGACGAATACCGTTACTTCGAACCATCCTTTTCCTGGAATGTGATTCCGTTTAAAGGCAAAAAACTGGCCGTCACCATCTGTGAAGATATCTGGAACCTGGGCAACAACCCACTCTATCGCATCTGCCCAATGGATCAGCTCATGGAGCAAAAACCTGATGTGATGATCAATCTCTCCGCTTCTCCGTTTGACTACGATCACGATGAAGACCGCAAAGAGATTATCCGTGCCAATGTACGCAAGTACAAGCTTCCCATGTTCTATTGTAACACAGTAGGTTCTCAGACCGAAATCGTATTCGACGGCGGTTCACTCATCTTCGATGCCCAGGGTAATATCGTAAAAGAATTCCCTTACTTCACTGAAGCCATCGACGGCATGGAACTGGAACCTTTGCAACTGGCAACCAATGCTGTGGCGATAAAACCATATGTGCCTGTTACCGCATTACTGTTCGACCATAACATCGATCGCATCTATCAGGCCATCTTACTGGGTATCAAGGACTACTTCCGTAAGATGGGTTTCAAAAAAGCCATCCTGGGTTCATCAGGTGGCATTGATAGCGCAGTAGTATTGGCCCTGGCAGTAGAAGCATTGGGCAAAGAAAATGTACGCGCGATCCTAATGCCTTCTCCCTATTCAACAGAGCATTCTGTAGATGACGCGGTAGCCTTATCTAAAAATCTGGATAACCCCTACGACATCATTCGCATCAATGATATTTATGAAACCTTCCTGCAAACCCTGCAACCTTACTTCCAGGGGCTGCCATTCAATGTAGCGGAAGAAAACACGCAATCCCGTATCCGTGGAAATCTACTGATGGGATTGTCCAATAAATTCGGTTATATCCTGCTCAACACTTCCAATAAGAGTGAGTTATCCACAGGATATGGTACACTGTATGGTGATATGGCCGGTGGCCTTTCCGTATTAGGTGATGTGTACAAAATGCAGGTTTACGCCCTGGCCAGGTATATCAACCGGAATGGTGTGATCATCCCGCAGAACATTATTGACAAAGCGCCTTCAGCAGAATTACGTCCTAATCAGAAGGATAGTGATAGCCTGCCTGACTACTCAGTACTGGATAAAATACTCTATCAGTACATAGAGCGCAGACAAGGGCCCAAAGAGATTATCGCTCAGGGATTTGACCCTGCACTGGTAGCTCGTACCCTTAAAATGGTAAACAATAATGAATATAAGAGGAATCAGTTCTGCCCTATTATCAGGGTGTCATCGAAGGCATTCGGTGTTGGCAGAAGGGTTCCGATTGTAGGTAAATACCTCAGTTAGAAAATTTGAAAGCTGGCCGCAGGCCTCGCAATAATCAAAAAACCTCTTCTGCCGCAGGTGGAAGAGGTTTTTTGATGCTTTCTCTTATCTTTGGCAAAATTTAATTGATCGTACAATGTTACAAGTTCCGTTCATTCGTCAAAACAAAGAACTGGTACTGGAACGTCTGGCTTTGAAGAATTTCAAAGAAATCCAGATCGTTGATGAAGTACTGGCACTGGATGACAAGCGCAAAAAGCTGACGCTGGAATATGATGAAACCCAAGCCCAGGTAAACTCCGCTTCAAAAGAAATCGGTAAGCTGATGGCTCAGGGTCAGAAAGATACTGCTGATCTGCGCAAATCGGAAGTAGCATCATTAAAAGAGAAATTACAACCTATCAATGAAGAACTGATCGCCACTGAAAAGTTGCTGCACGATACATTGGTACAACTCCCTAACCTCCCCGCTGCCATCGTTCCTCCCGGCAAAACCCCGGAAGAAAACCTGGAAGTAGGCAAAGGTGGTAACATCCCTTCTCTCTATGAAGGCGCAGTACCTCACTGGGACCTGGTTAAAAAATACGACCTCATCGACTTTGAACTCGGTAATAAGATCACCGGTAGCGGTTTCCCTGTTTACAAAAACAAAGGTGCCCGTTTACAACGTGCTATGATCCAGTACTTCCTGGATTACAACATCAGCAAAGGCTACACCGAATACCAGGTGCCTCACATGGTAAACGAAGCTTCAGCTTATGGCACCGGTCAGTTGCCAGACAAAGAAGGGCAGATGTACCACATCGGTGAAGATGGTTTCTACATGATTCCAACAGCCGAAGTACCATTGACGAACATCTACCGCGATGAGATCCTGAAAGATACAGATCTGCCTGTACGTATGACAGGGTATACACCTTGTTTCCGCCGTGAAGCAGGTTCTTATGGTAAAGATGTACGTGGTCTGAACCGCCTGCATCAGTTTGACAAAGTAGAACTGGTACAGCTCGTTCACCCGGATAAATCTTACGAAGTACTGGATGAAATGGTCGCACATGTAGAAGGCCTGATTCAGTCCCTGAACCTGCCTTACCGCATTCTGCGCCTGTGTGGGGGAGATATGAGCTTTACCTCTTCACTTACATACGACTTCGAAGTATACAGCACTGCTCAGCAAAAATGGCTGGAAGTAAGCTCTGTATCTAACTTCGAATCTTACCAGACGAACCGCGCCAAGATCCGCTTCAAAGATGGTGGTGGTAAACCTCAGTTGGTTCACTCCCTGAATGGTAGCTCCCTGGCATTGCCACGTATCCTGGCTTGCATCCTGGAAAACAACCAGACGGCAGAAGGGATTGTGATTCCGGAAGTACTGAGAAGCTACTTCGGCAGCGATATCATCGCATAATCAGATTGAATCAGGCCATTGGCAATAAAGAAAGGAAGCTGTTTTAAAAGTAATTTTCACCCGATTTTATCCGGGTACCTGATGGAGAGAATTTTCGTTTACATTTTCTCAGCGCCCTCAGATTACTTTTGATACAGCTTCCTTTTATTTTAATAGAATGAAATCACCCCCCGTTTTTTATTGATAGCCACCCCTGAATTCTTATTACATTTGTATCTAATATGCAGCATTTCCTTCCCAATGGTCAAACCCTGGAACTCCGCCAGGCCGTGCCGGACGATGCCCCGGTACTCCTATCCTATTTCCGCCAGTTAATCAGCGAAACAGACTTCCTGCTCTACACCAGAGAAGAAGCCGCTACCTGGACAATAGAAGACGAAAGGGAATTCATCCTCTCTTTTTCGAAAGATACCATCGACCTGCTGCTATTAGCCTTCGCCGGCAATCACCCCATCGGCACGCTTTCCGTTCGCCAGAACACCTTCTCAAAAGAAGCCCATATCGGCAACTTAGGAATCGGCATTCTTCACAGCTACTGGAACATGGGCATCGGCAGAAGAATGATGACCGCTGCCACCCGCTGGGCCGAACAACATCCACAATTAGAAATTATTCAGTTAGGTGTCCTCGCTAATAATGAGAGAGCGATCCAGTTATACCGTAACTTTGGCTTTATGGAATATGGGCGTATGCAAAAAGGTATCCGCCAGCCAGATGGATCTTATGTAGATAATATCCTGATGTCAAAAAGAGTAAAGCCATTGTAACATGAGGTATGACAGACATTTGAAACTGGAAGGATTTGGTCCGGCCAAACAAGAATTATTACAGAACGCAGCTATATTAGTGATCGGTGCAGGTGGCCTTGGTGTACCTGTATTGCAATATCTAACGGCAATGGGTGTAGGGAGAATAGGTATTGTAGAACACGATACGATCTCCATTACCAACCTGCAAAGACAGGTCTTATATCACACCGCAGAACAAGGCCAGTCCAAGCTCCTCATCGCTATCAGGCGATTACAACAACTCAATCCCGAAGTAAAATTCGCACCCTACGATACCTGGCTCTCCCCGGAAAATGCTTTGGCTATTTTTGAACCATACGATGTCATCATCGATTGCTCCGACAACTTCGGTACACGCTATCTCGTGAACGATGCCTGTGTGTTGCTCAACAAACCATTTGTATACGGCGCCATTCACAAATACGAAGGACAGGTGAGTGTATTCAACTATAAGGAGAGCGCCACCTATCGTTGTCTCTTTCCTGAACCACCGGCCCCTGGTACTATGCAGAATTGCAGTGATATCGGTGTATTAGGTGTATTGCCCGGCATCATCGGTACCTACCAGGCCAATGAAGCTGTAAAGATCATCTGTGGTATTGGAGAGCCATTGAGCAATCAGCTACTGACCATCGATACCTTGAGCAATATCCACCAGATATTTCAGTTCAAACCGGTAAGACAGCCTATCACCAAATTGCAGGACGAATACGATATTCCCTGCGATACAGGCGGTGTAAAGCACCTGAGCGTACAGGAATTACAACAATGGTTTGAAGAAGGTAAAGAAGTGCAGTTGATTGATGTAAGAGAACCTGATGAATGGGATGTCTGTAAACTGCCACAGGCGCTGTTTATACCTATGCGCATGGTAAGTAGTGTGCTGCCTCAGTTAAGGAGAGACATTCCTACAGCCGTATTATGCCATCATGGTATGAGAAGTATGATGGTCGCTCAGCAACTGGATGCTGCAGGCTTTCCTAAAGTATATAATGTAACAGGTGGTATCCATGCCTGGGCTTACGATATTGATGAAAATATGGATACATACTAAAGAGAAGCTGTATCAAAAAGTAATCTGAAGGCAGTGAGAATTGGGTAATCTGGATATTCTCTCCATAAGGTATCCGGATAAAATCGGATAGAAATTACTCAAAAGTAATGGAGGGTCCTGAGAATTGCATAAAATGAACATTCCCGCTATCAGATATCCGGATAAAATCGGATAGAAATTACGCAAAAGTAATCTGAAGATGCTGAGAATTGCATAAAATGAACATTCCCGCTATCAGGTATCCGGATAAAAATTACTTTTTGAAACAGCTCCCTGAAATTATGCTATCGCAGTTTTTTGTCTTACCTGTTTTTTTGCTGCAGGCTTCTTCCGCTTCTTTCCCCACCAGATTAAGAATCCCGTCACTGGCAGTGATGCCGCTATAATCGCACATATAAATGCCAGGATCTTAGTCGGCCAGCCAAACAATCCACCTGTATGAATGGGATAAACCAGCCTTCTTGCCTGCGTACCTTTTGTATCGTTGGCAAATAATTTATCACCGATAAATGCACCACTTCCCGGCTGGAAATAAAGTACATCTACAATGTGCGTGGTGATCCTGTCAGTATTTTCTTTGCCTACACTGATCGCCTGATCTTTCTTTTCAGGGAAACGAATATTCACAATACCATTATACGTGAGTCGCTGATTGGTCTCAGCAACAACCTTATCTAACCATGCAATTTCATCGCCTTTCACTGCCTTGATTTCCGGGGCTTCTATCTTTTGTTGTGGCTTGCCGTCAAATGCATAGAACAACAGGTTATTCACCCACTTATAACTCCACACCAACCCTGTCAGTGCAGTAATGAAAATAACGATGTGAATATAAAAACCAAATACCGCATGCAGGTCCCAGTTCAAACGCTTGAAACTGGCGTTCCACTTCACTTTTAAACGTTGCTTACGGGCGTTCTTTTTAGGCCACCAGAGGATCAATCCACTGATGATGATCAAAGCAAACAGGCTACAGGAAACCCCGGTGATCATTTTCCCGGTTTCGCCCATACACAAATATCTGTGAAGATTTTTGACCACTACAAAGAATCGTTTATCCTGCGCAGCAGTATGCGTGATCTTGCCTGTATATGGATCCGTTACCACCATCAGCAATTGCCCCTTCGCCTTTCCCTTTTTCAGGTAAAAAGTGACGGTGCTGTTAGCCGCAGGTTGAATTTCAATATTATTCGGTTTGTAAGCAGGGTATTTATTGTGTACAATGGCCGCTAATGCATCCAGCGACATCTTTTGTGCACCCAATGGCGCTTGTACACTAAAGAGAGAAGGTGTAAAAAGGTGTTCCAGTTCATCCTCAAACACCAACAGGCTGCCACTCAGTGCAACCACTATAACTATCAGACCAGAGGCAAGCCCCAACCAGAGATGTAACCACCCAATAAATCGCTTCATTATCAAAAGATCCCAATATGAGACCTACCACAAGGTACAGCAGTAAGAAACAAGGGGTTACTCAAATCGGGAAATTTTCTGTTATCCGCCTATAACAGACATGCTATCCCAATGCTGGTTCTGGCGCTCAGCCTCAAAACCATCAGCAGCTCTGTTGCCCAGGGCTGAACGGATCTCGTTCATAATGAATGCGCTGCTGGCTCCGCTACGGAGTAAATCACGCACATTCAGTACATCTCCACCATACAGACAGGTTTTCAGTCCGCCAGTAGGAGTTATCCGAAGCCGGTTACAGGTACCACAAAATGTTCTGCTATAAGCCGGAATCACTCCTACCTGCCCCTGATGGCCAGGTATCCGGTAGTTGATACTCGTTGCCTGTGGGGCATCCGGCAATTTTTCTAAAGTAAAATATTCCTGCAGGGTATCAAGTATACGCAGGTAATGCCATTGCTCCCCTGAAAAACTATGCCCCTGCCCATTGAACGGCATTTCTTCAATAAACCGTACTGATAGGGGAGCTTGTCTGGTCAGTCCGGCAAAGGCTTTCAGCTCATCCGTATTCACGCCACCCATCACCACTACATTCAGTTTTACCTGCATATCATGCTCCAGCAAACTGTCCAAAGTCTGCCTCACAGCCATAAACTGGTCTCTCCGCGTGATTTCCGTAAACCGGTCCCTTTGCAGAGTGTCCAGGCTCAGGTTGATCTTCCGGATGCCTAATGCTTTTAACTGGGGAATATAAGGTTGGGTCAGTACCCCGTTCGTAGTCATTGAGATCTCGGGAATGAATTCTTTCAGCGCTGCCAGCAATGGCATCAGGTCTTTGCGTAGAAATGGTTCACCTCCCGTAATCCGCAGTTTATCAACCCCGGCTGCTGCCAGTGGTTGTAAAAGCGTTAAGATCTCCCCGTTCGTGAGCAGTTCCTTCCTTTGCAGAAACTGCATCTGCTCCGGCATACAATAGGTACAGCGCAGGTTACAGCGATCAGTCACTGCCAGCCTGATGTAATTGATAATACGGTTATGTGCGTCTGTCAACATATATTAGCAACTCTGCATAGGATTCTCGAAAGCCTGGCTTTCATCCTCATCTCTTTCTGTCAGACATTTAAAATCCTTTTCTATCAGCAGGTGTAATACGGAACCATCTGCATTTGGTAACTCATGTTTAAAACCTACCTGCTCAGTCGTTACCCAGGTAGACACCTGGTCCGCAGGCAGGAATAATTGTACCCCGTAGCCATTCAGCGAAATTGCCGGTTCACCAGCCTTCGCATGTATAGAAAAGTGAAGGGTGCCAGCGCCAATCGTAGTGATTTCCTCCACCTGCTGTTGTTCCTGCAGGGTGGCGATATCAGATTTATCCAACCGGTAGCGGATACTATTTCCGCGAATTCTTATTTTCATCCCGTAAAAAAGTTTGACGTATGTAAATTACTACATTATCGTAGCTTTATCTATAACTATGCGTGTGTTATTATTTGGTATTGCAAAAGATATTGCGGGAGCACCGGTTATCACCACCTCTGCAGTGGCAGATGTAGCAGCCCTGAAAGAACGGCTGTATGCACAATACCCCCCACTTCGGGAACTGCGTTCGCTGATGATAGCTGTAAATAAAGTGTATGCAAATGATGAGCAACCATTACTACCTGGTGATGAGATTGCTGTAATCCCTCCCGTAAGCGGAGGCTGAAAAATGTAAGTATGAATTTCCTAGTAAAGATCGCACCTGATATCAGTGTGCAACAGGCACTGGACTTTGTGGAATCGCCGGACTGCGGTGGTGTAGTACTCTTTGTAGGTAATGTACGGAACGAAACACAAGGGAAGAAAGTAGAGAAGTTATTCTTCGAATGCTACGAACCCATGGCTATTTCTGAAATGGAGAAGATCGCTACCTATACGATCTCTCACTACGGTATTAAACGCATCGCCATTCTCCATATCACAGGCGAAAAATTCCCCGGCGAAACAGTGGTAGTCATTGCTGCCGCGGCTCCTCACAGAGGCGTTGCCTTCGAAGCCTGTGAATACGCTATCGATATACTCAAACAAACAGTACCTATCTGGAAAAAAGAATTCTTCGAAGATGGTGCTATCTGGGTAGCTGCGCATCCATAATCACCTTCATCGCTTCAGCTCTTTCCGAAGGGGTATTTGCATTAAACTGCTCTATCGCAAATGGATTTTCAATCAATGCGATATCCGCGTTCAGCAAGGTCTTGCGCGGACATCCTTTTTCAATATCCAATCGCTTCAAACCAGCAGTTTCCCATATCGTCATCAATGGCTCCGGAGATTGCTTGAATGAACTGATAAAAGCTGTCGCTTCTTTATCAACATTTCTTGATGCAATTAACAATTGCAAACTCTGTGCACTGATCAATGGCAGATCACACGCCAGTACCAACCATGCTTTATCAGGGAATGCTTTGAATGCACTGAGAATACCTGTAGCAGGACCCGCATCTTCAATACTATCAGTTATCACAGGCAACGCTGTATCCAGCTGTTGATCCGCACGACAGGAAAGATATACCTGCTCCGTCAGTGGTGCCAGCAACTGATACAAATACTGCCACTGCGGAATGCCGTGGTAGTCCAGCTGGCTCTTATCCTGCTGCATGCGCAGGCTTCGCCCGCCACATAATATCAATCCATATAATCCTGACATCAAAAATCGCGTTTACCGCCCGTTTTACTGATCAATTTTGTTTGTCTGATCTCCATTCCATGCGAGAAAGCCTTACACATATCATAAATCGTCAAAGCCGCAATGCTGGCACCTGTCAGCGCTTCCATCTCCACACCGGTTCTGCCGGTAGTCTTGATCGTACACCTCACCACTGCTTCTTCACCTTCCAGTTTAATATCGACATTACACCCTTCCAGTAATAAGGTATGACAGAGCGGAATGAGATCTGGCGTTTTTTTTGCAGCCATAATCCCAGCCAGAATCGCCGTCTGAAACACAGCCCCTTTTGCCGTATGAATATCCGATCCACTAAATTGCTTTCGGATCACTTCAGGCAAAAATACCCTGCTTTCTGCTACCGCTATTCTTTCAGTCACCATTTTGCCGCTTACATCTACCATAGTTGGTTGATCTGCTGCATTCAGGTGAGAAAAACCTTGTTTACTTGAATCATTGCTCATAATAGAATAAATTTACAAAGAAAGCTGTTAACATATGCTAATGGATGTCATCGCTGCCTATGCTGCCGTCATGGGGATAGCCAGAGACTTCGGAATGGAACAGGTACCATTCACTTCCGCCACGGGAAGAGTACTTCGTGAACCCATACTTTCCGATCGTGACTTCCCTCCTTATGACCGCGTTATGATGGATGGGATTGCCATCAATTTCGAAACCTATGCCAAAGGCCAGACTGTATTTGGCGTAGAAGACATGCAAGCCGCAGGTATGCCCCGTAAGCAGCTCGGTAGCATGGCTGATTGTATGGAAGTTATGACTGGCGCTATTTTACCGGAACTTACTGACACCGTCATTCAATACGAACACCTGGAAATGTCGGAACATGATGGCTTCCGTCGCTATACCATCAAAGCGGGTGTGGCACAAGGACAACATATTCACCGGCAGGGTGCCGATGCCGCTGCAGGTCAGGTGTTGATTGCAGCAGGTACCCGTATTACCGCTGCTGAAACAGGCGTACTGGCTGCTGTTGGCAAAACCATGGTGAGCGTAAGCCGCTTACCCAAAGTTGCTATCATTACTACCGGCGATGAACTGGTACCTGTATCAGAAACCCCTGATATTCATCAGGTTCGTACCTCAAACTCTTATGCACTCGCCGCTGCGCTACAAACAGAACTGAATATTCATGCTTCCTGTCATCACGTCAACGATGATATCCCTGCCATGCAGCAACTACTGGGATCATTGTTAGATCATGACGTGTTAATTTGTACAGGAGCTGTCTCTGCCGGTAAGTTTGACCACCTTCCACAGGTATTGGAAGAGCTGGGTATGCAGCTGGTATTTCATAAAGTACAACAGCGTCCGGGAAAACCTTTCCTGTTTGGTTATTTTGAAAATGGACCTGTTGTATTCGCATTGCCTGGCAATCCTGTATCCGGGTTTATGTGTTGTTTTCGTTATGTTTTGCCCTGGCTAAAGGCTTCTTTACAGATCGCCACTGTCCCTGAACCATATGCAGTATTGGGCGCAGACGTCCATTTCAAGCCACCTTTGACCTATTTCATGCCTGTTCGTTTGCACCCTGTAGCCGGAGGCCAGCTCATTGCGCTGCCACCTCCTTATCACGGTTCCGGAGATCTGGCAGCTTTATTGCAGGCAGATGGATTCCTGGAATTGCCATCAGAAAAGGAAATCTTTGAGAAAGGTAGTAGTTATCCCGTGTGGAGATTCAGATCCTGATCTAAAAATAAAACTATGGTCCCTGAAAAATTACAGATGCAGCACCTCGCATGGAGGGCTGGCTTTGGAGAACGTTATCCCGTGATAGCCGATTGGACCCATAAGCGCCGCAAACAAATTGTCAGCAAGATCCTCATTGGTCCTGCTAAAGACGAAACTGCACCTATTAAGATCATTGAGCAGTCAGACCTTCCGGACTACAGAAAGAAAAAAGACCTGGATGCCGACACCCGGAAAATGGTGCAGCAAATGAATACACAGGGTATCAAAGATCTCAACGTATCATGGGTAGATGAAATGGTGCGCAGCACACATCCCCTGCGTGAAAAAATGGCGCTCTTCTGGCATGGACACTTTGCCTGCCGCACACAGAATGTGCTGTTTAACCAGCAATTGCTGAATGTAATCAGAGTCAATGCCCTGGGCAATTTCGGCGACTTACTCACCGCTGTTTCCAAGACACCTGCCATGTTGCAGTTCCTGAATAATCAACAAAATAAAAAAGCGCATCCCAATGAAAACTTCGCCCGCGAAGTAATGGAACTTTTCACTATGGGCCGTGGCAATTATTCAGAGCAGGATATCAAAGAAGCTGCCAGAGCTTTCACTGGCTGGGCATTTGATGATGAAGGGAACTTTGTATTCAGAGAAAAAACACATGATGAAGGTGTGAAAAATGTGCTTGGCAAACAAGGCAATTTTAATGGAGATGATGTGTTGAAAATACTCCTGGAGAAAAAAGCGACAGCACATTTCATCACCGCTAAAGTGTACAAATTCTTTGTAGACGAAGAAACACCTGATGCTGAAAAGATCAATGCACTCGCGGATAAATTCTATAGCTCAGGTTACGACATCAAAGAACTGATGCGCAACATCTTCATGGCCGACTGGTTTTATGATAGTAAACTAATCGGTACACATATTAAATCGCCTATCGAATTGCTGGTCGGTTTTCGTAGAACTATCCCTGTTGATTTTGAAAGAGAAGAGGTGATGATCTCTTTCCAACAGGTATTGGGACAAACCTTGTTCTATCCACCAAACGTAGCCGGGTGGCCCGGCGGGCGTAACTGGATAGATAGCTCCAGCCTAATGTATCGGATGCAGTTGCCATCCATGATCCTCTACGAAAAGGATTTCAATATCCAGCCAAAAGAGATCACACCAGAAATGGGGATGGGTAGTTATAAAGTGACGCAACAGGTAAATGAAGCAGCTAAAAAACAATACGCACGAAAAATCAAAGGGGTAATTCACTGGGATGATTATCTACAGGATTACAAAGACGTAACGCGCGATGAGCTGGCTGCTACTATTGCGGATACGCTTTTACAAAATAGTAAAAACGTCAGCAAAAAGATCCTGGAAAACTATGCTGACATTACATCCAGGGAGCAGTTCATAAAGACAGTCACCATCGCAGTGATGAGTACACCCGAATATCAATTGTGTTAAAACTTATTGTATGTTAATATTGAACAGGCGTCGTTTTTTACAAGCAGGTTCACTGGCCTCGGCATCTTTGTTCGTACCAAAGTTCCTGAAAGCACTGGAGAATTCAACACATGCCATGGTGCCACCGGGCAATAAGGTCCTTGTCATTATTCAGTTATCCGGCGGTAATGATGGCTTGAATACCGTGATCCCTTACCGTAATGATATCTACTATAAACTCCGTCCCAACCTGGGTATACAAAGAGAGAAAGCGTTGTCGCTCACAGATGAAACAGGTCTGCATCCTGCAATGGTAGGTATGAAAGCTTTGTATGACGACGGTGGTATGGGCATCCTGCAAAATGTAGGTTATCCCAACCCTGACCGTTCACACTTCCGCTCTATGGATATCTGGCAGTCGGCCAGCGATTCAGCTGATTATTGGGGCAATGGTTGGATAGGCCGCTATCTCGATGCACAATGTCAATCTATTCAGGCACTGGAAATAGACGATACATTAAGTCTGGCCATGAAAGGAGAATTTCAGAAAGGATTAGCTTTTAATGATCCGGGCAGGTTAAGCAGCGGTATGAATGCAGGGCTTTACAATGACCTGATGCAGCAGCATCGTGATGAAGAACCTAATGTAGACTATCTCTACAAAACTTTAGGCGCAACTTTATCATCTGCCAGTTACATTCAAAAGCAGTTCAAAACATACGAAACCAAAGAGAATTATCCATCCACTCATCTTGGTAAGAGTTTGCGTACTATTTCAAAACTCATTATGTCCGACATCAGTACCAAAGTATACTATGTATCTCATGGTAGTTTTGATACACACGTCAATCAACAGGCGCAGCAGCAGAACCTGTTCAAACAACTGGATGATGCCGTCACAGTATTTGCCCGGGACCTGAAGAACAACAACCGTTTTCAGGATGTGGTAGTCATGACCTTCTCTGAATTTGGCAGAAGAGTGGCGCAGAATGCCAGCAATGGTACAGACCATGGCACTGCGAATAATATGTTTTTGATTGGCGGGGGATTAAAACAACAGGGTTTACTGAATGAGGGGCCTGATCTGTCAAATCTGAAAGATGGAGACCTGCAATACAAAGTCGACTTCAAGCGAGTATATGCCACACTGCTTAACAAATGGTTGGGGGCAGATGACAAAACAATCCTGAAACAGGACTACGATTATTTATCTTTTATTTAAAGCGTATCTCTTACAAATACGGCTCTGATAAAACCTTTTTCCAGAGGTTTTGGAGAGATGGTGCCCGTAGTATCTACCAGCTCACCATCAAAGGATCCTTCAATGAGCGTATCCACTACTTTGGTGATATGAAAGTTCAGTAAGCCAAAGGTATAATTCGCCTGCAGGTTGTAAGCGATGCCTGCAAAACCTAACCGGATGCCATTGCCCTGAATAGTGGAAGAATAATTGCCGGGTTGAATAGTGGATGATTCGGAGATGAGAGCGATACGAACTGACTCGCCATGGTTCCCGGTAGCGGTAATGTTGAGAACGGGGTAGTCGTTAGTAGCGTCGTTGTCTGTGAGATTAGCAGGAGAGAGCACAGCAGTTGGATTTTCGGCAAGTACGATCAGACTATCTACCTGGAAGGAAGTGTATTTTCTGATGGGTTCGTTGTTATCGTGCTTGCAGGCGCTAATCAGTAACAGAATTCCGGCTAAAGCAAATAATTGGCGCATGTGGTTTTGGGTTTTATATAGCTAACGAATAATGTAAGAGGTTAATTGTCAACCGATAATTAAAAGTAAATAAAAAAGCGTTTTTGACCATAGGCCAAAAACGCTTTTTTATTTTTAAAGAGGTATTGCTTTAAGTAGTAGCTTCTTTTTTCGTTGCTATGCGATAGAGTACATATCCCATAAATGCAAAACCGATCACACCAAGTAAGAAATAGCCTTCTTCTCCCAATGCACCAGAGATCGCATTCTCCATATTCACGCCATCCAGTATTTTAGCAGTAAAATTGAAGCCAGCCATGATCGCAATGATCACACCAGCTACAGCACCCCCTGCTACCAGACCTGTTGCAAACAAATTACCTTTACCCAGTTCCTCTTCTTCAGCAGACAGCTTGATATTCTTTTTCTTGTTTCTTGCATCAACCACACCACGAATAGCACCACCAATCGCAATTGGCAAAGTTGTAGACAGTGGCAGATAAGCTCCTACTGCGAAAGACAGTGATTTGATACCACACAGTTCCATCACGATAGAGAGGAATACTCCTACCAGTACAAACTGCCAGTCGAGGTTATAAGACAGAATGCCTTTTGCCAATGTAGCCATCAGTGTACCCTGTGGTGCAGGGAAGTAGGTGCTGCCAATTGCGTGGTCAGTCACACCATTTGCAATCATAGCAGCAGTTGGCTTATCCAGGAATTTCACAGTCAAACCAATCACGATAGAAGATACGATCGCACCAATGAACAATGACAGCTGCTGGTACATAGGCGTTGCACCCACAATGTAACCAGACTTCAGATCCTGCGATGTGCCACCGGCATTTGCAGCAGCAATACAGATCATACCGCCTACTACCAGTGCCATTGGCTCATAAACTTTACCACTCCAGCCCACAGCGATGAACACCAGACAGGTACCCATCAGGGTGGCGATGGTCATACCAGAGATCGGGTTATTGGAAGAACCGATCAAACCTACAATACGGCTGGATACAGTTACGAAGAATGCACCGAATATTACTACCAGCAAACCTACCAGCAGTTTCTTACCAACAGAATCACCCGGTAGCTGTGGCAGGAATGCCATCAGGATGATAAGGCCAATGCTACCAAACAGTACCAGTTTCACATTCAGGTCTCTTTCAGTACGTGGTACTTCTACTTTTGCACCACCTTCGCTTTCACCTTTTTTCAGAGAGCCAAGGCTACCTTTAAAAGAAGAGATGATGGTAGGGATCGTTTTGATCAGGGTGATGAAACCACCCGCTGCTACTGCACCTGCACCTATCTGCCGTACATAAGCAAAGTAGATGGCGGCAGAATAGTCATTGAAAGTATGTGTAGCCGGATTCCAGTTTCCTTTTCCTCCGGGAGTAGCGAGATTGGCCAGATATCCCAGTTTTACCAGCTGGGTAGCAATCAGGTCACCAGGCAGTAGACTTGCCAGTAAAGGAATCAGCACCAGCCAGGACAATACACCACCCGCTACCAGTACACCGGCAATACGGGGGCCAATAATATAACCCACACCCAGATATTCAGGGGTAATGTCAGCACTTATTTTAGCAGAAGGGAAGAATTTATTTACCTGTTTGGTCATATAGGTAGGTGTTTCCGCAATTACGTGGAATACCTTTTGGAACAGTGCATACAACACTGCGAAGCCCAGACCATAGAAAGCAGTTTTAGCGAAGTCGCCACCTTTTTCACCTGCAATCAATACATCCCCACAGGCAGTACCTTCAGGGTAAGGCAGGGTCTCATGCTCTTTT
>Ga0182005_1000060_pt1 | contig 98664 bp, 88 predicted proteins | sample Sormic07211103_1_FD_123021 | JGI IMG/M metagenome (GOLD analysis project Ga0182005, IMG submission 123021) | Rhizosphere microbial communities from Sorghum bicolor, Mead, Nebraska, USA - 072115-103_1 MetaG | ecosystem: Host-associated > Plants > Roots > Rhizosphere | place: USA: Nebraska... | reverse complement strand
TACAACCACGAGCGCCTGCACTCCGCGCTCGACTACCGCCCGCCAGCCGAGTTTGAGAGGATGGCGGCTTAACGCTCCTATGCGTGGTCCTCAAATACCCGGCCACTACAGGCGCGCTCCTACCGATCAAGGGGAATCGCGCGTGGGGCGCGATCCCCGGGATTTATTACGGCTGTTGCGCGGCGCGCGGTTCCCTGGTCGGCGAGTCCTTCAGGTCGTGGGCCCGCTTGATCAGGTACTGATGCACTTCTTCCACCTGCTGCATGGTGAGGCCGTCGGCGAACGAGGGCATGCCGTCCATGACGCGGGCGCCGTAGACGATGGCGGCGAAGCGCGCGTGGTTTTCCTTCGACAGGAGGCGCAGGTCGGGCAGCACGCCGCCGGAGACCGCGTTGATGCCGTGGCACTGCGAGCAGTTGGCACCGAACGCCTTCTGGCCTTCGGCGATCTGTTCCGGTGTGCCCGTGAGAGGCGGCGGATCGAGCTTGTGGTCGGCGTACTTGTACTTGAAGTCCGGCAGCTTGGCGGTGCCGCCTAGCTTGTAGGTTAGGACCTGTGCGTTAGGCAGCACACCGGCGTTGAGCGAGATGCCGCCTTCGAAGGTGGAGAACGCGCCGCCCCAGCCGACCATGAAGGTCACGTACTGCTCGCCGTCCACCGTATAGGTGATCGGTGCGGCCATGACGCCCGTGTTGGCCGGCTGCTCCCAGAGTTTTTTACCCTTGTCGGCGGAGTACGCCACGACGCGACCGTCGGCGGTGCCTTCGAAGACGAGGTTGCCCGCGGTGGACAGCACGCCACCGTTGAAGATCGTCTTGTACGGGACTTCCCAGACCATCTTCTGCGTCTTCGGGTCCCAGGCGGTGAGCTTGCCGCTCCAGGTATTGGCCAGTTCGCGCAGCTCCTTCTCCGCCTCGGGCACCATGCCGGCATCCGCACCGAGCTGATAGGCGCTCTTGAACTTGCGACGCGGCGGTTCCTTAGCCAGATCCTGGTAGTACGCCGACATGATGTGCGTCGGGATGTAGACCAGACCCGTATCCGGGCTGTACGACATCGGCTGCCAGTCGTGCGCGCCCCAGAACGCGGGCTGTACCAGGTGCGGCTTGTGTTCCGGATCCTTCCAGTATTCGGCGCTTTGATTGACCTTCGGACGACCGGTCTTCATGTCGACACCACTGGACCAGCTGAGCGGGATGATGTTCTTCGCCGACAGCAGCTTGCCGTTGGTGCGATCGATGACGTAGAAGTAGCCGTTCTTCGGCGACTGCATGGCCACCTTGCGCACTTTGCCGTCGATCTTTATGTCGGCAAGGATGATGTGCGCGGTCGCCGTGAAGTCCCAGGCGTCGCCCGGGGTGGTCTGGTAGTGCCAGGCGTACTCGCCGGTGTCCGCATGGATCGCCACGATGGACGACAGGAACAGGTTGTCGCCCTTGCCTTCGCTGCGGAACTTCGGATTCCACGACGACGCGTTGCCCACGCCGATGTAGAGCAGCTTCAGTTCGGGGTCGTACGACATCGAATCCCATACGGTACCGCCGCCACCCTGCGTGACGAACGCACGACCGGTCCACGTCGGACGGGCGATTTCCATCGCCTTGTTCTCGGCCGGCTTGTCCGGATCGCCCGGTACCGTCCAGAAGCGCCAGTCCTGCTTGCCGGTCTCGGCGTCGTACGCGGTGATGTAGCCGCGCGTCCCGTACTCGGCGCCACCGTTGCCGATGATCACCTTGCCTTCGACGATGCGTGGCGCGCCGGTGATCGAGATACTGCGCGTGGTGTCGTAGCGCGTATCGACCGACCAGACCTTCGTGCCGGTCTTCGCGTCGATCGCCTCGAGGCGGCCGTCGAGCACGCCCACGTAGACCTTGCCATTCCACACGGCCACGCCGCGGTTCACCGCGTCGCAGCAGGCTTCGCCTGCGCGTGCACGGTCCGACTTCGGGTCGTACTTCCATTTCAGCTGGCCGGTCTTCGCGTCCAGTGCGTAAACGATGGAGAAGGGGCCCGTGGTGTACATCACACCGTCGACGACGATGGGTGTCGCTTCGACGCCGCGATCGATGTCGATCTTGTACGTCCATGCCAGGCCGAGCTTGTCGACGTTCTTGTCGGTGATCTGCTTCAACGGGCTGTAGCGCTGCTCGTCGTACGTGCGTCCGGTGGTCATCCAGTTGCCGGGTTCCTTGTCGGCATTGACGATGCGCGCGCCGTCGACGGCGGCCGGTCCCCTGGCGGCATCCTGGGCAAAAGTGGTGGACCCGCCGACGAGGGCGAGGGCGAGTGCCGTCGTCATCGTCAGGAACCGGGCTGGCTTTCCGCTTGCTGGTTTCATGGTGTCTCCCCTCGTGTGTCGCGCCATCAGTCGTGCTGGATGTAGACGACGTGCGTTTCGGTGTATTCGTAAAGGCCGTGCTTGCCGTCGGCGCCGCCGATGCCCGACTTGCGACGACCGGCGTGGAAGCCCTGCATGGCTTCGAAGTTTTCGCGGTTGACGTACGTTTCGCCGAATTCGAGATCGCGCACACCACGGAAGGCGCTGTTGAGATCGCGCGTATACAGCGACGAAGTAAGGCCGTAGTCGGAGTCGTTGGAGTAGGCGACCGCCTGTTCCAGACCGTCGACCAGCACGATCGGCAGGACCGGACCGAAGGTCTCCTTACGGATGATTTCCTGATCGTTGTCTTTCGCAATCAGCACGGTCGGCTCGTAATGGAAGCCCTGGCCGAGGTCGGCGACCTTGCCGCCCGTGATCACTTCGTTGCCCGCGGCGACGGCTCGCTCGACCGCACCGCGTACCTTGTCCAGGCCTGCCTTGTTGATCAGCGGGCCCATGCCGACGGATGCATCCGCGCCGGGATCGCCATAGGTCGTGGCGACCATGTTCCGGCGAAGCTTCTCGACGAATTCGTCGGCGACCTTGCGGTCGACGTAGACGCGCTCGGCGCAGTTGCACACCTGTCCGGTGTTGATCACTCGCGAATCGGTGATGGCCTTCGCGGCGAGGTCGAGGTCGGCATCGGCCAGCACGATCGCCGGCGCCTTGCCGCCCAGTTCCAGGTTCACGCGGGTGAGGTGCTTGCCCGCCGTCTGCATGATGCGGCTGCCGGTCTCGACGCTGCCGGTGAAGCTGATCAGGCCGACGCCCGGGTTGTCGGTCAGTGCCGCACCGGCCTTGGCGCCGGTGCCGCCGATGAGGTTGAACACGCCCTCGGGCAGGTCGGTCTCCGCGACCAGCTTCGCGAACTCGAACGCATTGAGCGGCGTTTCTTCGCTGGGCTTGATCACCACGGTATTGCCGGTGACCAGTGCGGGAGCCATCTTGCGGGCGATCAGGAAGAACGGGAAGTTCCATGGCAGGATGCCGGCGACGACGCCGATCGGCTTGCGCAGCAGAAAAATGCTTTCGCCCGGGCGGTCGCTGGTGAGCACCTCGCCTTCGAGACGGCGCGCCCATTCGGCCATGTAATCGATGTAGTCGGCGGTGAAGTCGACCTCGACCGCGGCGAGACCCTGCGTCTTGCCTTGTTCGGCGACGATCAGCGCGGCCAGGCGCTCGCGATGCTGGCGCACCTTGGCCGAGATCGCGCGCAGTGCATTGGCGCGCTGGATGGCGGGCAGCTTCGACCACGCCGGCTGCGCCTTGCGCGCGGCGTCCACGGCGGAGGCCACGGTACCGGCGGAGGCTTCCGGCACATGGCCGAGCACGGCCTGCGTCGCCGGGTTGGTGACCTCGACGCTGCCATCGGACGAGTCGCTGACGAACCGTCCGCCGATGTAATTCTGGTAGCTGCTGCTCATGTCGTTTCCTTGGGTACGCGCGCCATACGGCGCGGGGTGTTCAAGCGGTGGGGCGAAGCGGGAGCCAGGGCTCACCGCGTTCGTCGAGAAGAATGGAACGATCGAGGGCGCGCACTGAGGTGTTGCCGGTCAGCGCCATGCTGACATCCAGCTCGCGCCGCAGGATCTCGATCACCCTGGTCACGCCTTCCTGGCCCATGGCACCGAGGCCGTAGAGGAAGGCCTTGCCGATGAGGCCGGCACGCGCGCCGAGGGCCAGCGCTTTCAGAAGCGCCTGGCCGGTCTGGATGCCGCCGTCGAAAAGGACCTCGATGTCGTTGCCGACGGCGTCGACGACACGGGGCAGGGCGTAAGCGGAAGCGACGGCGCCATCGAGCTGCCGCCCGCCATGGTTGGAGACGACGATCGCGTCGACGCCCGCCTTGACCGCTGAGCGTGCGTCATCGGGCTCCATGATCCCTTTGAGGATCAGCTTGCCCGGCCACAGGTCGCGGATCCAGCCGATGTCGTCCCAGGTCAGTCGCGGATCGAACTGGTTGCCGATCCACTGCGCGAGGGTAGTGAGGCCATCCGCCCCGTCGATCTGCCCGGCCAGATTGCCGAACGAGCGACTCGGCGCGGACAGGACGCCGCTCACCCAGCGTGGCTTGCCGAGGATGTCGACGAGGTTGCGCATCGTCAGCTTTGGCGGCACCGTCATGCCGTTCTTGATCTCGCGATGGCGCTGACCCTGGATCTGCAGGTCGGCGGTCACCATCAGCGCGGAGCAGCCCGCCTCGCGGGCACGGGTGATCAGCGATCTGGTAAAGCCCCGGTCGCGCATCACATAGATCTGAAACCAGAACGGGTCCTTCACCGCCGCGGCGACCTGTTCGACCGAGCAGATCGACATGGTGCTCAGGCAGAAGGGAATGCCCGCGGCCGCCGCCGCGCGGGCGGCGAGGATCTCGCCCGAGCCGTGGGTCAGGCCGGTGAGGCCGGTCGGCGCGATCGCCAGCGGCACGGACAGCGGCTGGCCGATCACTTCTGTGGTCAGATCACGGCGATCGACATCGATCATGACGCGCTGGCGCAGGTGGATGCGATCGAAGACGGCGCGGTTGTCGCGCAGCGTCACTTCTTCATAAGAGCCGCGGTCGTCGTAGTCGAAAAACGCGCGGGGCACACGTTTGCGGGCGAGATCCCGAAGGTCGGCGACGCAGGTGATCGGAGTGGACATGCTGGACCATCGAAACGAAAAACCTGCCGGATGCTAGGCAGGCGGTCGCTGCGCCTGAACGAAATAATTTCCTGTCAGGCAAGCGCTCGTGGCGGGTCTTTATGCTGCGGTGCGGAAGGAATGGCGCAGACGCTCTGCAGCGCCGCCCGTTCGCCAGATCGCAGCGCAGCATAGGCGTGCTGCGCATAGCTGGTTTTGTTTCGTAAGCGTTTTAACCCCGGAGGGGCGGCAGGGGCGTTGAACAGGAGGTCACCCCGTCGAGGTCGCGAAATCAATGAAGTCTTTCGTAAGCCGCCTGTTGCTTGCAGCCTCGTTCGTCGCCTCTCCGGCGGTGTTCGCCTGCACGCCCGTGTTCTGGCAGCCCACCGGTTTTTCCGTCGGCTACTCGGCCAGCGGCGCCGAACAGAACCTGCCGTCGAATGCGCGGGGTGCCCTGTATGTGGACGTTCGCGATGGTGTGCCTCACGCGCCCTCGCCGGATGATTTCATCGTCACCGACCGCACGACCGCTGAACGCCTTCATACGCATGTCGTGGGCCTGAAACGCCCGGACCGGGATGGCTACTACCTCGTCGCGCCCGAGGGCGGCTTCAGGTCGGGCCATGTATACGAGATCGCCACCTCCGGCTCAGCGCAGCCCGGTTCGACCTTCGCCCCATCGGTCCGCGTTGCCGTCGGTCCGCCGCTATCGCCCATCGAATTGGCCGATGGGGTACGGATCGTGACCCGAAGGGATAGCGGCGGAGGGCAGGCGACGGTGGTGGTTGACGTCGCCTATTCGGGCGAGGCCGAGCGCTACGCGCCGCGTCTGGCGAGGCAGGTCACGGCGCCGCGCATGGGCGACGTCGACGAAATCATCGGCCCCTGTGGGCCCGGGCCGCAGCTCCTGCTCGAGTCACCGGGCGGCTGCCATATCGTTTCGGCGCGCGTGGACTTCCCGGAGCTGACCGACGATCCCGTTACGGTGAAGGGGCTGGCATGCATGGCTGGTTCGCTATTCCGTTGCCCGCCGCATGACCCGCCGAGAGTTTGCTCCAGCCTTCGGCCAGATGGCATGGAAGACCTGGCCGAGGCGGTCGCGCGGTGTTCTGGCGAGGATCCACTGGCGCCCACGTCGACGGCAGGCGATCATTCCGTCCGCGGCGAGCCTGCCGCATCGGGGGGAATGCATGAGTATCCAGGACATCGTTCGCGACGACGACGTCGCGGTCTACAAGACGCTGCTCGAATCGACGCGCGCCATTCCATGGAAGATCGACTGGGCGACGCTGCGTTTTGCCTATGTGGGACCGCAGATCGAGGAGCTGCTCGGCTGGGCACCCGAATCCTGGATCACCGTGCAGGACTGGGCCGATCGCATGCACCCCGAGGACCGCGCGTGGGTTTTCGACTTCTGTGTCTCGCAGTCGATGGCGGGCATCGATCACGAGGCCGATTATCGCGCGCTGCGCAAGGACGGCACCTTCGTCTGGATTCGCGATGTCGTGCATGTGGTGCGCAATGAGGACGGCACCCCGAATGCGCTGGTCGGCTTCATGTTCGACATCAGCGAGCGAAAGCGCACGGAAGAAAAGCTGCTCAACATGCAGCGCGAGCTCGAAGAGCTGTCCTTCAAGGATGGCCTGACCGGCATGCCCAACCGTCGTCGTTTCGACACGATGATGGAGACGGAATGGCGCGACGCCAAAGACAGTCACAAGTCCATTTCGCTCGTCGTCCTCGATATCGATTTCTTCAAGCAGTACAACGATCGCTACGGGCATCTGGAGGGCGACGAGTGCCTGAAGCGTGTTGCTTCAGCGCTGTCCGGCATCGTGCGTCGACCCGCCGACCTCCTGTGCCGCTTCGGTGGTGAGGAGTTCGTGCTGTTGTTACCGGATACCGACGAGGCCGAAGCGCTGGCGCTGGGATGGCGCTGCCTCGATCTGGTCGACAAGGCACTGATCCCGCACGCGGGCATCGGTTCGGGCAAGCGCATCACCATGAGCGCGGGCGTCAACAGCATCGTGCCGAAGGAGGGCGATGAGCTGTCGGCCTTCATCAAGCGCGCCGACCAGCGGCTCTACATGGCCAAGCAGCGGGGTCGTGCCCGGGTGGTCGCGGATGACCTGACCGTCTGAGACGCCGGCTGGCTGATCCAGCCGGCTTTTCCAGTCATGGGATTTCAGTAAAGCACGCGTGCCCGAAGCGTACCCTCGATCGCCGCCAGCTCGTTACGCAACGCCACGGCATGCTCCTCGCTGGTGGTCACGTCGATCACGACATAACCGACTTGCGGCGAGGTCTGCAGATACTGGCCGTCGATGTTGACCGCCGCTTTGGAGAACACCTCGTTGACCCGCGACAGCACACCCGGAATGTTCCGATGGATGTGCAGCAGGCGGCGGCTGGTCGGGTGGCCCGGCAGGGACACTTCGGGGAAATTCACCGCCGAGAGCGTGCTGCCGTTATCGCTGTAACGCACCAGCTTGGACGCCACCTCGATACCGATGTTCTCCTGTGCCTCGGCCGTGCTGCCGCCGACGTGCGGGGTCAGGATGACGTTGTCCATGCCGACCAGTGGCGAGACGAACGGATCGGTATTGCCTTTAGGCTCCACCGGGAACACGTCGATCGCGGCACCGGCGAGGTGCTTCGTACGCAGGGCGTCGGCCAGTGCGTCGATATCCACCACGGTGCCGCGCGAGGCGTTGATCAGCATCGAGCCGGGACGCATGCGGGCGATCTCAGCGGCGCCGATGAGGTTCTTCGTCTGCGGTGTTTCCGGCACGTGCAGCGTGATGACGTCGGCGCGCTCGAGCAGGTCGTCCAGGCTGGCCGCGGGGCGTGCATTGCCCAGCGAAAGCTTCGGCTCGACGTCGTGGAAAATCACGCGCATGCCCAGCGATTCGGCGAGCACGCCGACCTGGGTACCGATGTGGCCGTAACCGACGATGCCGAGCACCTTGTCGCGGACCTCGAAGCTGCCGGCGGCCGACTTGGACCAGCCGCCGCGGTGGCACTCGGCGTTCTTTTCCGGGATGCGGCGGACCAGCATGATCGTTTCGGCGATGACCAGCTCCGCCACGCTGCGCGTGTTGGAGTAGGGCGCGTTGAAGACCGGCACGCCCAGTCGCTCGGCGTCGACCGTATCGACCTGATTGGTACCGATGCAGAAGCACCCCACCGCGATCAGGCGGCGGGCTTCGGCCAGCACGTCGGCGGAGAGATGCGTGCGCGAGCGGATGCCGACGATGTGCGCATCGGCGATGCGCTCTTTCAGCTCGTCCTCGGGCAGTGACTTCTCGTGAAACTCGATCTGCGAGTAGCCGGCCTGGCGGAAGGTGTCGAGCGCGCTGCGGCTGACGCCTTCGAGGAGCAGCACCTTGATGTCTTCTTTCGGGTACGACGTGCGCTTCATGGCTGACGCTTCTGCTTCGCGGATTCAGGGCTGACCACTATGCCAGATCGTGACGCCCATGTTGCAGCGCACCCGGCGGGCTGGCACCCTCGGTGGATACCCGAGCGAGACTCCCATGACCGACCCGCGCCTGGCCGAACTGGCCCGCCTCCTTCCCGAACTCAGGCTGTCGACCGATCCGGGCGACCTAGAGCACCATGGCCGCGACTGGACGCGCCGCTGGACGCCCGCGCCGCTCGCCATTGCCTACCCGGCGACCGTGGAAGAGGTGCAGGGCATCGTCCGCTGGGCGAGCGGGCAGGGCGTTGCCCTCGTGCCCTCGGGCGGTCGGACCGGCCTCTCCGGCGGTGCCGTGGCGGCTAACGGCGAGCTGGTGGTGACCCTCGACCGGATGAACCGGGTGCTCGACTTCGATCCGATCGACCGCACCCTGACCGTCCAGCCAGGCATCGCCCTGGAGGCCGTGCACAACGCGGCGAAGGAGCGCGGGTTGCTTTACCCGGTGGATTTCGCCGCGCGGGGCTCCTGCCAGATCGGCGGCAATATCGCGACCAACGCCGGCGGCATCCGCGTGATCCGTTATGGCAACACGCGACAATGGGTCGCGGGTCTGAAGGTCGTCACAGGGACCGGCGAGCTGCTGGATCTCAACCGGGGCCTGATCAAGAACGCCTCCGGCTACGACCTGCGCCACCTGGTGATCGGCTCGGAAGGCACGCTCGGCATCGTCGTCGAAGCCACCCTGAGCCTCACGTCACCGCCGCCGCCGTCGCAGGTGATGCTGCTCGCGGTTCCGGCGATGGACGCACTGATGAAGGTCTTCACCGAGGCGCGCCACCGTCTCCAACTCGGCGCGTTCGAATTCTTTACCGATCGTGCATTGCTGCACGTGACGGCGCACGGTACGCAGCGCCCGTTCGACGAGGACTACCCGTTCTACGTCGTCACCGAATTCGATACCCCGGATGAGGCCGCCGAAGCCGCGGCGCTGGCGTTCTTCGAATTCTGTCTGGGCGAAGGCTGGGTGGTCGATGGGGCGATAAGCTCCAGCGACGCGCAGGCGGCTTCGTTATGGCGTCTGCGCGAAGGGATTACCGAGTCGCTGGCGCCGCATAAGCCGTACAAAAACGATGTCTCTGTGCGGATCTCCGCCGTCCCAGCGTTCATGGCGGAGATGCAGGCTTTGCTGTCCGCTGAATACCCCCACTTCGATGTCGTCTGGTTCGGCCACATCGGTGACGGCAATCTGCATATCAACGTGCTGAAGCCGGCCGATCTCGACAATGCGGCCTTTGTCGAACAGTGCGAGCACGTCACCTCGCTGCTGGTCGACACGCTGCAGCGCCACGGGGGCAGTATTTCCGCTGAGCACGGTATCGGCCTGGTCAAGAAGCCCTGGCTGGGTAGTGTCCGCAGCGAAGCCGAGATCGCCCTGATGCGCGGGATCAAGTCGGTGTGGGACCCGGACGGCATCATGAATCCCGGGAAGCTGCTCTAAGGCGCTCCGAGCCAAAGCGTCAGGCGACGCGCCGCAGCAGCGGTATTTTCCTTGCCAGGTGAATGACGAGAGCCGTCGACACGAGTACCGCGAGCCAGACGATCGGGATGCGGGCCCACCGCGTGGTCAGATCGTTGTCGACGCGCAAGTGTTCCACATAGAGCCACAGGATCATGGGATGCAGCCCATAGATGCCGAGCGAACCGTCGGCGATCCACCGGATCGGCGTCATCAGCGGTGTCGGTACCCGGGTGATGGTCGTCAGCCATACGAAAGCGGACACGGACGACATCGCGACCAGAGGCGTCTGGTACGCGAAGAAGAACTCGTTCGGCTCGCCCCGGTATCCCGAATACAGGCACGTCGCCACGACGATACCCCCCACCGATGCCACGAAGACCAGCAGACATCGCCATCGGTCGGCCGGCGAGACGACCGAAGCGTAGCGAGTGAGATAGGCTCCCAGCACGAAGTAGCCGACGAATCCTGAGAACAGCTGCACGCCCAGGAACGATGGCGGATCCCAGTCTTCCGACACCAGCAGGCGCACCTGATTGAGCACGCAGGACACCAGGAACCATAGCATCAGGAAGACCCTTGTCTCCGCTGGCGTCGACGCTCGCAACATCCTGCTCAGGAAGGGTGCGGAAAGATAGAGGCCCAAAGCCACGTAGAAGTACCAAAGGTGTCGGTACGGCTCCATGAGGTAATGGGCGACGTGAGCGGTCCATGAAACGGAGCGGTCACCGAAGACGACGACATACACGACGGTCCAGAACACCAGGGGCGGCACGACGCGCGACGCGCGGCGGCGATAGAACGTCGGGATCGGCTCGTCCTTCCACAGCAGCAATGCCCCGGACAACATGAAGAAGATCGGAACCGCAGCCCTGGCGACGGCGTCGTATGTCACGGATGGCAGCCACATCGGCCCGAACGCATAGAAATAGGTGGCGGCGGTGTGGACCAGCACCACCATGGCGCAGGCGACCGCTCGTGTGACGTCCATGGCGGGCGAGCGACCCGCTTGCGGTGTCATCCGACCGGTCTCGACGTCGAAGGACTCGACCGATGAGCGCGGGAGTCAGCGTGTAAAGCGGCACCGAGTCGATGCACATGCAGTGCCCCCAGGAGCACGCCAAGCGTGATCGCCAGCGACAGGAGCAGGGTCGCGGATTCGAAACCCAGCGCGTCCATGAGACCGCCGGTCAGCAAGGCAGCGATGGGCGTGCCACACAACGTGGCCGCCGAAAAACGTGTCATCTCCTGGCCCACATCGCGTGACGGAACATGGCGCTGCAGCCACGACTGCGACTGGACGCCATGGCGGGCGGCGGCGACGGCAAGCAGGAAGAACGCCAGCAGCGTCATCGCCGGACCGCTTGCCTGATGAAGAACCAGGTAGGCGGAAGATGCGACGGCCCAGCAGGCCAGCATCCGGCGCACGGTACCTCGGAAGGAAGGCGCGACGCGCAGGGCGACCGCGCTGGCCACGCCGACACCGATGCACTGCACGACATAGATCAGCAGATAACTCCCGCCTCGATATCTGGCCAGGATCAAGGGCAGCAGGACCTGCACCGGACCGAACACGAGCACCGAGCTGGCGAAGACATAGGCATGGAACACGCGTGGGATAGCTGCGGCCCCGGTCGTGTCCGACGGTGTGACCCGTGGGCTCGATGGCCCGCCGGGCGATCGGCGGATCGGGGCATGGCGGCTCAGCGCAGCCAGCAATGGCAGGGAGCAGAGGACGCAGATCGCGTCGATGCCGAATGCCACGGCCAATCCCACATCTCCCCGGGTGCCGAAAACCAGCCATCCGGCAACCAGCGGCAGTACCACGGTCGCCGCCGCCGAGACCAGCGCGAAGATCGCGTTGCCGATCGAGAGCCAGCCTTTGCGGACATACAAAGTGAACACGGCGCGCCCGGCGGGAAATGCCACGGCCCAGACGACGCCACCGAGTGCGGTCGACACGTATACGACGACGATCGACATGCCACCCAGCCAGACCAGCGACGCGATCGCCGCATTGGCGACGACGAAGAACCACCGACACAGGCGCAGCGTTCGCAACGGGTCGACGCGATCGAGCAGACGCGGGAAAGCCAGCAACAGACAAAGGCCCGGCGCAGCCTCGATCGCCATCGTGATGCCGAGGTCCCATGCTTTTCCGGTCAGCCGCATGACCAGAAACGGCAAGGCGACCAGCGTGAAGCTGGCTCCGAGCGTGGTCGTCAGATTGTCCAGAAGCAGCAGCTTGAAACGTGGCTCCCTGCGGCCAATGCGCCACACCCGCCGCAACCGGTCCATCGCTCCGATCATGCTCACGATCCGCTGGATCGATCCGCGTGCCGCATGAAGAACACATCGCCGTCGCTGTCCAGTCGCAGGCCGAACGCGGTGGCGATCGTTCGCAGTTTACGCTCGTCGAGCAGCCAGGCGGGCTCGACATCGTCCACGCCGACATCGAGCACCCATCGCATACCGAGCCAATGCGTGAGGATGACGCCATCCTCCGCCAGTGCTTCGGCGATCGCAGCGAAGTAACGCTCGAAGTGCTTCTGGCAGCAGGCAAAGCTGCTCAGGTTGTTGTCGACGATGTAATCGAACGACCCTGCATCGAAAGCGTTGGCGAAGGCTTCGCCATGCTTGTTCATGAGCAGTGGCGTATAGCCGGGCAGGTCGAGCATCTGTGCATGTCGCAATTCATCGACGGAGACCGTGACCGCGACAATGGCGCCGACTTTGTCCGCCAGCAGACTGGCGAGAGACGAATTGCCCGCCCCGACATGCAGGATGCGTTTGCCCGCCAGCGGAGCGTGCGTCAGCCAGCGATTGATGGCGATCTGGTCGTCGGTAGGCGGGCAGGACGAATAATCGATCAGTGGCCATGAAATGGCATCCGCGGCCGCGTTGTGGCGTTCGACCGTTGGCTCGATGCCGCAGTCGCCGAGAATGACACCGATGTCAAATCTTCCTGCGGACGACGGCGTGCAAGGCACGTTTTCGGAAAGAAGCTTTGGAGAAGAGGGTGCCATGTCGCCGGACTCCGCGAGGACGGATGATCAATGCAGGTGCAGCTTTCGCCGCCGTAAAAGGTGCCTGGATAAAAGACACTCGTCGGGGGATGGAAACTGTGCGGCTCCTCACAGATTGCCGCAGACCGGAACGACATGCTCGACGCCGACCTCATGACATCGTTGTCAATATGATCAGTCTATCGGTGCTTCTGGGCTTTATCGGCTTTTCGACTTTGCTTCTGGCGCTGTGTCTCTTGTTCCTGCTTGTCTGGTCGGTGGTGAAGGCGTTTCGTCCCGTGCAGGTCGCCACCCCGGGGGCGGCGACCTATCCGTTCGTCTCCATTCTCGTGCCGTTCTTCAACGAACCCGAGGACTCGTTTCTGCGTACGCTCGACGCGATCGAGGCGACCGACTATCGCGGAAAGATGGAAGTCATCCTCATCGACGACGGTTCGAGCAATGCGACACCCGGCTGTCTTGCCGAATGGTTGCGACATCCCCGACGGAAGCACTACGTGCTGTGTTCGCTCGCGCGAAACAGTGGTGCCAAGGGGCGAGCGCTCGATGCGGCACTCCCCTTGATTTCGGCCGAGTCCGATGTCGTGACGGTGATCGACAGCGACACTGTCATTCTGCCGGGAGCCCTGCGGCTGGCGGTGGAGGCGCTGTACGCGTCGCCCACGCACGCGGCGGCCTGTGGCCTCATCGTGCCAGCCGGTCGCCACGATTCCTGGCTGCACAGCTTCCAGTTTTATGAGCATGTCGGCGCACTGGCGACGATCCGATTCGTTCAGAGCCGCATGGGGATGGTCAACGTCGTCGCCGGCGCGTTCTCCTTGCACAAGACCGCCGTGATTCGGGAGCTGGGTGGCTGGGGCGAGTGGCTGGTGGAGGACATTGCCTGGACCTGGCGAGCACTGGCACACGGCTACACCATCGGCTACGCGCCGGATGCCATCGCCTATACGGTCTGTCCTTCGACCTTGTTCGGACTGTTCCGGCAGCGACGTCGCTGGGCCCGTGGCAGGCTGGAATCGTTCCGTGTCGCCTGGCGGATATCCCGCGCGCATACGATGAAGATGTTGCCCTGGTGGCTGCTCTGGGCGCAATCGGCCCTTCTGCCGACGCTACTGCTCAGCATCGCCGCCGCCTGGCTCTACGACAGCAGGCTGCTGTTCGGTCTGGCTGTCGCGAACTGGGTGGTGATGGCTCTGCTGAACGGAGTCGCCTGTCTGCAGGCACGCCACAGGCTGAAGCTCGGCTGGCGGGACATGCTGCTGGTTTCGCTCTACAACACCGGCATCGATACCTTGTTGCTGCCGGCCAACGTGATCGGCCTGGTCGACGAACTGCGCGGCGGACGCAAGAGCTGGCTGACCCGCTGATCAGCGCCGGATGCAAGGCGAGACCAGGCTACGCTGCCCTTCTACCTGACGACACGGCATGGATTACCACGCATTTCTCTCCCAGTTTCCGGATACGTACATCGGCCGTGGTCGCACCGATCGACGCGAGATCGCTTTGACGTTCGACGACGGCCCGGGACGGGCGACATCGGCCTTGCTGACGACGCTGCGCGAGTGCGACGTGCAAGCCACCTTCTTCTGTGTGGGCGAGAAGGCACGCCGTGCGACCGACACGGTGCGGGCCATCGCACGTGACGGGCACGAGGTAGGCAATCACGGTTTCACTCATCGCGATCTGCGAGCGCTCGATCCCAGGACGTTCTGGATGACCGAGGTTCTGCCGGCCCGCTCGCTGCTGGAGGATGTGTCGGGCACGCCGGTGACGCTGTTTCGTCCACCCTTCGGCGAGATTTCCCCGGCCCAGACGGGGCGCCTCGCCGAAGAAGGCGTGACGCTCGTCGGCTGGTCGATCGATCCGCGCGACTGGGACGAGGTCGAGGCAAAGGACCACACCGGCCGTGTCGTGCGTCACGTGATCGAACAGGTGCACCCCGGCGCGATCGTGCTGCTTCACGATGGTGACGAGGGCGAAAGGGCCCGTCCCGCGATCGCCGAGGTCGTCAGGCTCGTCGTGCCCGCGCTGCGAACGATGGGTTTCAGCTTCGTCACCGCCGGTCGCCTGCGGGACGCCCGGTAGCCGCAGCGCTTCAGGTTGGCAGGCGGCGGTGCGCCCATTAGCCTATTGGGCCCGCCTTCTCCACAGGACCCGCCCCCATGGCCCAGGATTCTCCCGACCTCTACCCGTCGATCGAGCCCTTCAACAGCGGCACGCTCGCGGTTTCGCCGCTGCACACGCTCTATTTCGAGGAAAGCGGCAACCCTCAGGGCAAGCCGGTGGTCTTTCTCCACGGCGGCCCGGGTGGCGGCACGAATCCGCGTTGCCGTCGCTTCTTCGATCCGAAGAAGTACCGCATCGTGCTCTTCGACCAGCGTGGCTGTGGCAAGTCCACACCGCATGCCGAACTCACCGACAACACGACGTGGGATCTGGTCGCCGACATCGAGCGCCTTCGCGAGCATCTGGGTATCGACACGTGGCAGGTCTTCGGCGGCTCGTGGGGCTCCACGCTGGCGCTGGCCTATGCCGAGACGCATCCGGATCGCGTGAGCGAACTCGTTTTGCGCGGCATCTTCATGCTGCGTCGTTCGGAACTGGAGTGGTTCTACCAGGGCGGTTGCGACCAGCTCTATCCCGATGCCTGGGAGACGTATCTGTCGGCCATTCCGCAGGCGGAGCACGGCGACCTGATCAGCGCCTACCATCGCCGGCTGACCAGTGAAGACCCGGCGGTCCGCGTGGCCGCGGCACGGGCGTGGTCGGTGTGGGAGGGCGCGACCAGCTACCTGTACCAGGACGAGGGGCATATCGCGTCGAGCGGCGAGGACGAGTTCGCGCTCGCGTTCGCCCGGATCGAATGCCACTACTTCGTCAATGCCGGCTTCTTCGAGGTCGACGGCCAGCTGTTGCGCGACGTGAGCAAGATTCGCCATATCCCCACGGTGATCGTGCAGGGACGTTACGACGTGGTCTGTCCCGTGCGTAGCGCATGGGATCTGCATCGCGCGTTCCCGGAAGCCGATCTGAAGATCGTGCAGGACGCGGGGCATTCGGCGTTCGAGCCGGGGATCATCCAGGAGCTGGTACGGGCTACGGATCGGTTTGCCGGCTGACAAAACAGGTAGGAGCGCGCCCCGCGCGCGAAAAGCCCGTTCGCGACAGAGCGTCGCACAGGGCCTTTCGCGCGCAGAGCGCGCTCCTACACGGGGCTTAGAACAAGCCCAGCGGCAGCGTCACCATGTCGACCACGAAACCATCGTGGTCCGATGAGCCCAGCGCCTTCTTCACATCGGTCGCCGACGCGGAATCGTCCAGCGTCTGTACCGGTGCGTCGAGGTTGCCGCGGCCGTACTGCATCTTGAGGAACAGGCCACGGGCCACCGTGTTGAGCAGCGCATGGTCGAGTACCTGGTGCGTCGGCACCGAGCGCGGGGCCTGGCCCTGGATGTTGCCGAAGTTCTCGGTGAACAGGAACGAATAACGATCGTTCGCCGGTACCGAATCCACGGCGTTCCACAGTGCCGGCCTGACCAGGTTCTTGCCCAGCTTCAGCAGGTTCTGGCTGTCGTCGTAGCGACCGGATATCAGGCCGACTACGTCGGTGAAGCCATCGCTGAACTGATACGCGTTGAAGTCACCGACGACCAGCAGCGGCGCGAGAAGGTTCTTGCGGTCGGTCTGAATCGCCTGGACCTGGGTCGCCAGCGACTTCGCCTGCAGGAAGCGCTTTTCGCGGTCGCGATCGGCGGTGGTGCCGGTCTTGTCCACGTTCTGGCGTGCCTTCGGGTGCACCGAGATCACGTTGATGCGCATCTTGCCGAGGATCGACGGTACTTCGGCGGTCAGCAGCAGCGGCGGATGGTCGTGCACGAAGGCGGTCGAACCCTGATCCTGCCAGGTTTCATCCGCGCCCAGCTGGCGCACGTCGAGCACGCGTACGCGGTCGGTACGCACCAGGAAACCGACGTTGATACCGCTCGGATCGTGGCCTTCCTGCAGGAACGCTTCGTACTGTGCCGGGTAGTCGTCACCCAGTTGCCTGGCGAGGCCCTGCAGCACGGCGAGGCTCTTCACTTCTTCCACAGAGAGGATGTCGGGCAGCTTGAGCACGCCGCCGATGTATGCGGACAGGCGCTGCGTCTTAAGTTTGACCTGATCCGCCGTCGGCTCGGTGTCGCCGCCGCTGCAGGTAAAGGTCGTGTTGAAGTTGGTGTCGCAGAAACGCTCGGTGTTGAGCGCGCCCACCCGCACCGCGTAGAACGCACGCGAGTCCACGGGACGCGGCAGTTCGACCGCTTTCTTCACCGTGACCTTGGTCGGGATCAGCGTATACGCACCGAACGCGTACGACATGACGCCTTCCGCGCGGAACGTGGTGCCCGCGTTGAATGGCGTGTTGGCCGGCACGGCACCGTAGTCGGCGGTGTTCATCTTGAACACTTCCGGGTTGCCCGACCAGTTCGGCAGGTTGACGCCGTCGGGCACGGCTACCGTGTAGCGCACGCCCGGCTTGCGCAGCGAACGCTGGCCATTGGCGGTGATGTACACCTCGGCGAACGGTTCGTTGCTGAAGCGCAGGTTGCCTGTGGTGATCATGCCGTTGTCGATGGCGACACGCATGCCGACATAGCACTGGAAGTTGGTGTCGCCGCAGGAAAGGGCGTTGGGATCCGTGGAGGGGATCTTGTCATCGAAGACGACGGCGGCCGGCAGCTTCGCGCCGTGCATCGTCGTGACGACCGTGGCGCTCTTCAGCTCAGGCAGGTTGTAATAATTGTCGACCGTCGCTTCCACGTTCACCAGGTCACCGATCTTGACCGTCGGTGCCGAACTGGTGAACACATAGATGCCGTTGGAGGTGAGGCGGTCGTCATCCGCACGGTTGTCCGGCGTCTGGATGGTGAAGCCCGCGGGGCCGACGGCGGTCACCACGTTACCCGTCGTGGCGACACGCTTGCCGACCAGTGGCGAGACCTGACCGCGACCGGTGACCTGCCAGATTTCGGCGGCGATGGGGATCTGATTGAGGATGGCGCCGACCGCCGTGTCCTTCGCCAGCGTCACGTCACCCGTCGCGTTGGACAGGCTGACGCGCAGCGCCTTGTCCGGTCCGGCCGCCCTGGCTCCGTGCACGTTCACCGTGAGGGTCGTCGTGGTCGAACCGGCCGGAATCGTGAGCGTCGTGTCCACGGCGTCGTAGTCGCCGGCCGCCACGGTGGCGGTGTCGTCGGCGGTCCGGGCATGCACGGTGACGTCGGTGTCCGCCGGCTCGCTCAGCGTGACGGAGAACGGCATCGGCACGTCGTCGCCGTTACGCAGGCTCACTGTGGCATCGGCGATCGACAGGCTGGTGCCCTGGACCGTGCAAGGCGATGTGCTTGCGCGCGGAGCGGTCGGTGCGACCTTCACCCAGTCCGCCGAGTTGTCGCCAGTGGACTGCGGCAGGCCCGCGCCGTTGACCTTGCGCTGGTAACCCTGGTCCGAATTGCCGGTGCCCAGCGTCGTCAGCGCCGTGCCGAGCTTGTACGCCGAACCGGCGCTGAGGCCTACCTGATCGATGACCGAGCCCGAGGCGTCGAGCAGAGCGAGGCCACCGTCGTCGGTGACGCCGGTGGAGTAGCTCAGGTCAGGCGTTACCGTGCCCGAATAGCCCGATGCCGCCTTGTTGGAAAGCAGCAGGAAGCAGCCCGGAGCGACCGATGTCCCGGCAGGGAAGGTGAAGCGTGTGCCGGTCGTGCCGCTCGCGTTGGATGCGTTGAACTTGTAGCCGGACACGTCCAGCGCGGCGGTGCCGGTGTTCTGCACCTCGACGAATTCGTCGTTGCCGCCGGCGGGCCCGCGTACGCGGAACTGGGTGATGGAAAGGTCCGCCGCCTGCAGCGGAAGGACGGCCATGAGGCCTGCCAGCGCCGCCCATGTGGCGCGCTGTGACGTGGTCAAACGCATTCGAATGTCCCCTCGAGTCGTTGGTTGTACGCGACCCACAGCGTCGCCCGGTCCTCGCGCGACGTTCCCCCCGTGAAGGTCCGTACCGGCGAGTCTGACGCAAATTTATGACAGCGGAATGTGACGCACCGGATGTGTGACGAATGTCGCGCTATTCGCCTGCCGTGCTGGCTAATCTCACTCCCAGCACGGTGGCGAAAACACCGTTTTCAGCGCGTTATCGGGGGATTTCGTGAACAGTGATGCGCTTTTCCGGCAGGAACGGCGAGGGCTGACGTTCGAGTGCCGGGACGTCGAGACGCGACATGAAATGGTGCTGCGCTCGCTGATGCGGGTGATCGATGGCCGGCTTCGTCAGCGCTGGATCGCTACGGCGGTCGAAGGCGATCTGGTGGTACGCAGCGAAGACAATCGCATCGCACTGCAGCCTATCGGAAGGGGTGCCTACGCGGACGCGACCCAACACAGCCGGGTGCTGGCGTTCCCCTTCAACTATCACACGCTCGAAGATACGTTGAACGAACTGGGCGACCTGCTCGAGCAGGCATCGCCGGCGCTGCCCTCACGCATCGACCGTCATGCGATGGCGACCAACAGCTTCCGGCTGCGCCACTGGCCCGAAGCCGGACTGGTCGCGACGCGGGAGCGCATGCGCATGTCCGCGGTCCTGCTGCGTGCGGACGTCAGCGCCGGCGAGCTCACCCGGATGATCGGCTGCACCGCCGGCGAATGCCGCCAGTTGCTCACCGACCTGCATGACGCGGGGTTGCTGTCCAGCGAACCGCTCGCCGCCGGAAAACGCGATATCCAGAATCCGTTTCTGTCGAGCCTGACCGTGCGTGAGCGCGTCGGTGTGATCGGGCGTATCCGTGCACGACTGGGACTCTGATAGCGATGCCTGAATTCAAGCTTGTGTTCACCGGCACCACCGGCGCCGGCAAGACCACCGCGATAGCCGCGGTCAGTGACGTCGCGCCGATGGCCACCGAAGCACGCAACATGGATGCGGGTTTCGCCAAGGCGACCACCACGGTCGGTATGGATTACGGCGAACTGGTGCTGGCCGATGGCGAGACGCTGCGCCTTTACGGTACGCCGGGCCAGGAGCGTTTCGACTTCATGTGGAAGATCATCGGCCGCGGCGCGCTCGGTCTGATCATCCTCATCGACAACAGCCGGCCGGCTCCGCTCGAGGACTTTTCCCGTTACCTCGCCGGCTTCGCCGACCTGTTGCGCACGGCACCCTGCGTGGTGGGCATCGGGCGCACCGAAGGGCATCCGCTGCCGGGTCTCGATGCGTTCGTCCGCGTGGCGGCACGCCACGGCGTCACCTGTCCGGTGATCGCGGCCAACGCGACGCGCAAGGACGATGTCCTGCAGCTGATCGATCTGCTGCTCTGGCAGCTGACCGCCCATGCGGAGGTCGCGTGCTGACGGTCGACGAGGAATCCCGCACATTATGCGAACGGACGGCCGATCGCCTGCTGCGTGACGTCCGGGGCGTGCGCGCCGTGATCGTGACCACGAGCGATGGCTTGCAGCTGGCGTGCCGGGTCGAACCGGGCGACGATCCGGCCCGGCTGGCCGCCGTCGCGGGCTCGCTCGCCGCGCTCGGCGAGCTGGGCAGTCACGAAGCGCATCTGGGGGCGTGCCGGCACGTATGCATCGAAGCGGAAGGAGGGCACGTCGTGCTTTGCCAGGCGCGCAGCGAGCATCTCGATGTCGTCGTCTGCGTCGCCGGTGGTACTCACTCGGGACTCGGGCAGATGCTTTACACGACGCGGCAGCATGCCTCCCGGCTGGCGGCCGCGCTCGACGCCCGCGAAGCCGTCACCAGCTGATTCGCGGTGCGACGTTCGTCAGGACTCAGGTCTTCTGCTTGGTGCCGAAGATCTTGTCGCCCGCGTCGCCGAGGCCGGGCAGGATATAACCCAGTTCATTGAGATGGTCGTCGATGGAGGCGACGTAGATCTCGATGTCCGGATGTGCGGCCTCGATGCGTTTGAGGCCTTCGGGTGCGGCGACCAGGAACAGGCCCTTGATCCGCTTCGCGCCGGCCGCCTTGAGCATGTCGACAGTGGCGACCAGCGTGCCCGCGGTCGCCAGCATCGGATCGACGATGATCGCCGTGCGCTCGTCCATGCCGCCACTGAGCTTTTCGTAGTAGGCGACAGGCTCGAGCGTTTCCTCGTCGCGCTGAAGACCGACCACGCTGACCTTCGCCGCCGGGATCATTTCGAGCACGCCGGTGAGCATGCCGAGGCCCGCGCGCAGGATCGGAACGATGGTGACCTTCTTGCCCTTGATGTGGGTGACCTCGACGGGGCCAGCCCAGCCCTGGATGGTCTTGCACTCGGTTTCCATGTCGGCCGTGGCCTCGTACGTCAGCAACGCGGCGACCTCGGAGGCCAGCTCACGGAATTCCTTCGTGCTGATGCCCGCGGCGCGCATGAGGCCGAGCTTGTGCTGGATGAGGGGGTGACGGACTTCGACGATTTTCATGGACGGAAACAGGACAGTGGGCGACGCGCCATTCTCGCACGCGGCGCCCGGTCTGTTGATCAGCCCTTGAGACAGGTGCTCATGTAGTGCTTGCGTTCGTCGCCCTTGAGGCTCTTTGCCGATGCGTCGGCGTTACACGATTTCATCTTGTCCTGCTGCGTCGCCTTGGCCGGCTGCTCACCCTTCAGGCAGCTGCTCATGAAGGCCTTGCGTTCGTCGCCCTTCTTGCCGGTGGCTTGCGTATTGCAGGTGCTCATCCGCTGTTGCTGCGGCGTGAGGTCCTTTTTGGCGGGCGCCTGCGGCGAGGCCGCGATGGCGCCTGTGGCGAAGGCGAGAAGCGAAGCTACGGCAAGGACACGAATCTGCGTACGCATGGCGAACCCCTACGTGACGCCGGGCCAATCCGGCGGTCCGAGCTTAACCTGTAGGAGCGCGCCTCGCGCGCGATTTTTCGGGGCTACGCAATGGCGGTCGGGGCTCATCGCGGTCGGGGATCGCGCGCGAGGCGCGCTCCTACAGGGACTGTTACGCCGCCTTGGTTGACGATTCCGCCCGGCGCGGGCCTTCCTTCAGCGCATGGCGGATCTCCTCGATGATGAGGTCCACCTCGGCGCTGGTCACCTGGAAGTGCGGGGTGAAGCGCAGCGAGTTGGCGCCGCCGTGAATCACACCGATGCCGCGCTCGCGCATGTATTCCTCGGTGGAGCCCTCGCCATAGCACTTGAACTCGGGGGCCAGCTCGCAGGAGAACAACAGGCCCGTGCCCTGGACCTTGGTGATCAGGCCGCCGAGTTCGTTCTTGAGGCCCTCGAGCTTCTGCACGAATTCACGGCCACGCGCCACGATGTTGTCGCGTACCGTGTCGGTCAGTTCGGCCAGCGTGGCGACGGCGACGTCGAGGGCGCGCGGGTTGGCGGTCATTGTGTTGCCGTAGATGCCCTTGCGATACAGGCCGGCGGTGCGCTCGGTGACGGCGAGGACGGAGAGGGGGTACTGGCCAGCGTTGAGCGCCTTGGAAAAGGTCTCCATGTCCGGCGCTTCCATCGACTCGAAGCCGGGGTAATCGACGATCGACAGCACGCCGTGCGCACGCAGGCCGGCCTGGATCGAATCGACCAGCAGCAGGGTGCCGTGCTCGCGGGTGAGTTCGCGTGCGGCGGCGTAAAACTCCGGCGTGAGCGCACGGCCCGGATCGCCTTCGCCCATGACCGGCTCGAGGAACATCGCCTCGATGAACCAGCCCTGGCGATCGGCTTCGGCAAACGCGGCCTTCAGACCCGCGACGTTATAGGGCTCGACCGTGATCAGCGAGTCTTCGTTACGGAAGCTGGCCAGGTGCTGCTGGTAGTTGCGACGCGATGAGTCGGAATAGAGCGCCGGACGCTCGGTGCGGCCGTGGAAGGCGCCTTTCACGGCGAGACGCTTGATGCTGCGACCCGCGTGACGCGCGCCCGGGTCCGTCATCACACGTGCGTTGACGTCGGCGATGCGGCCGGCGAGCGTGACCGATTCCGAGCCGGAGTTGAGACAGAGGAAATGCGTATACGGGCTGCCGCCGCGTGTGCGACCGAGTTCCTTGCGCAGAGCGGCGCAAAGACGCGTCTGCGCGACGTTGGCCGTCATCACATTGGCCATGACCTGCGGACGCGACATCGCTTCGATGATCGCCTCCGGGTTGTGACCGAAGCCGAGCATGCCGTAGCCGCCGTTGTCGTGGACCACGGCACCTTTCAGCGTGACGACCCACGGGCCGCGAGCCGCGGCGGGCACATACGGATTGAGACCGTCGTCGGGATAGAAGTTGACGAGGCTCGACTGCAGCTGGTGGATCTGTTCGGCTTCGTCCAGGCGGAGGAAGTCGGCCATGTCGGTACGCAGCGCGCGGTGATAGGCAACCGCCTCTTCGATGGCACGGACCAGCGCGGGGTCGGAGGAGGCAAAGCGGGCGATGGTCGTATCCGGGAGGCCCCGCGTACGCGCCGAGCCACCGAATTCACGCAGCTCACGCAGATGACCGATAACGTCCATAACGCACTCCTTCGACCGCTAAGTGTTTATATGTAAAGGGTTTAATGGCCCAGCATAGCATGCGGTTTTTGGCCCCGTAACCCCCGGGTGACGCTTGTCACACTCGCACAATGACGCAAGCGACTGCCACCAACGGGTTGCGTCCGAATATGGTGCGACGCAAGGGAGGGCACTCATGAACAACGACACCTGCATTGCACGTCTGGACCATGTCGGCAAGCGCTACGGCAACCTCGTCGCGCTCGACGGCATCGATCTTTCCATTCACCGTGGCGAGTTGCTGGCGCTACTCGGGCCCAATGGCGCCGGTAAGAGCACGAGCATCGGTCTGCTGCTGGGTCTCATCCGCGCCGACAGCGGTACCGCCAGCCTTTTCGGCCGCGATCCGCAGGACATCGACGCGCGTCGGCGTATCGGCGTCATGTTGCAGTCGGCGAGTCTTCCGCCCACCTTGAAGGTGCGCGAGTTGCTCACCCTCACGGCGAGCTACTACCCGGAGCCGCGCCCCGTCCCGGAGTCCGCCGCGCTGGCCGGCATCGTCGACTTGCTGGGCCGGAAGTACAGCGATCTGTCGGGCGGTCAGCAACGCCGTGTGCAGTTCGCCATGGCGCTGGCGGGGCGTCCCGAAATCCTCTTTCTCGACGAGCCTACGGTCGGCATGGATATCACGGCCCGCCAGGCGCTGTGGACCGCCATCCGCAAGCTGGTCGCCGGCGGGTGTGCCGTGGTGCTGACCACCCACTACCTGGAAGAAGCCGAAGCGCTGGCGGACCGCGTCTGCGTCATCGCCAAAGGCAAGGTGATCTCCGAAGGCACGGTCGATGCGCTACGCGCGCATGTCGCTGTGCGCCGTATTCGCTGCGTCACCACGATACCCACGGACGTCATTGCGCAGTGGCCCGGGGTGACCTCGGTCGACACGCATCAGGGGCGTCTGACCATCGCCACGACGCAGGCGGAAGGTGTCGTGCGCCGCCTGCTCGATGCGGATCCGACACTGTCCGAACTGGAAGTGCAGCGTGCCGGTCTGGCGGAGGCCTTCACCGAAATCACCCGCGAATCCGAAGCCGGCGACATCGCCCGGGAGGCCGCATGAACACGATCGAAAGCACCGCCGTGCCGGCGATGACCGCCGGGCGCCTGATCAACGCTTATCTCCAGGAAGCCCGGGCGGAATGCCTGCGCTACCTGCGCAATCCCGGATTCCTGCTGCCGACGCTGCTGTTTCCGTCGGTGTTCTACGTGATGTTCGGCATCTTCCTCGCGCATTCGAACAGCGCCGATGCGCCACGCTATCTTCTTGCCTCGTACGGCACGTTCGGTGTCATGGCGCCGGGGCTGTTCGGCTTCGGCGTATCGCTGGCGCTGGAGCGCGATACCGGGCTACTGACACTCAAGCGCGCCTTGCCCATGCCTCCCGGCGCATACCTCATCGGCAAGATGTGCATGGCCGTGCTGGTGGCCGCCATCATCTCGATCATCCTGCTGTGCCTGGCGACCTTCGTCGCCGGCGTATCGTTGCCCGCATCGCGCATCGCCGCATTTTTTGTACTCCAGGTGCTCGGCGTCCTGCCGTTCTGCGCGCTGGGCCTGCTGATCGGTACGCTGGTGAAGGGGCAGGGCGCGCCCGGGGTGGTCAACCTGATCTACCTGCCGATGGCGTTCCTGTCGGGCCTGTGGATTCCGTTGCCGGTGCTGCCGTCGTTCCTGCAGTCCATCGCGCCGTTGTGGCCTGCGTATCATCTCGACCGGCTGGCGCTCTCGGTGGTGGATCTGGGAGAGGGCGGTGACGCGATCCACGCGCTTGTCCTGCTCGGGTTCACCGCGGTGTTTCTCCTGATCGCGACGCGCCGCCTGCGCCGCTACGGTTGAAGTAGCATGACGCCACGCCTTTCCTCGGAAACCCGTATGGCCCGCTCGTGGTTCACGCCAGCACCGGACTCGCTCTGGAATCGCTTCCGCGACAAGCCGCGCCTGCGCGTCGCCAGCCTGTTTCATCTGGTCTGGACGGTCTACGTCTTCGGCGATCTTGCGTTCGCAAGGACGCTTTCGCCGAACTGGTGGCTCGTAACGGCGACTTCGTTTCCGGTGTTCCTCGGCCTGTATGCGCTCTGTTACACGAGGTCGCTGAGATGGTCGCCCTGGCTTGGCGGCGCGGCCGCGCTGCTGGGCTTTGCCGTCATGGGGGTCAATGCGAGCGCCGGGGGGTGTTATGTCATCTATGCCTGCGCGATGGTCGGCTTCGACGGTTCGCCAAAACGGTCATTCAGTGGCATGGGCGGCGTGCTCGGTGCGTTTGTCCTCGTGGCCTGGTACGTCTATTCTTGGCCTCCGGCGATCATCGCCGGCATCACCTTCATTGCGTTGTGCGTCGGCTCGATCAACGTGATCTACCGGTACAACGCGCAGCGTGACGCGGAACTCAAGCTGTCCCACGACGAGGTCCGCCGCCTTGCCGCGATGGCCGAGCGAGAGCGTATCGGCCGCGACCTGCACGATCTGCTCGGTCACACCTTGTCGCTCATCACGCTGAAGCTCGAGCTGTCGCGCCGACTGCTCGACAAAGACGAAGCGGCGGCGCGCCGTGAGATGGAGGAAGCCGAGCGCGTAGCCCGGCATGCCCTCGCCGAGGTGCGTTCCGCGGTCACCGGTATCCGCGCCTCGGGCATCGCCGCCGAACTGGCCTCGGCGCGTCTTCTGCTGAATGCGTCGATGGTCGGCTTCGAGTACACCACCGAACTGCCCGTCCTTTCCGAGCGGATCGAAGCCGAGCTGGCTCTCGTCCTGCGCGAGGCGGTCACCAACGTGCATCGTCACGCGCGTGCGTCGATCGCCGAAGCGCGCGTCGAGGTGCACGGCAAGGAACTGGTACTCACCGTCATCGATGACGGTAAGGGTGGCGTATCGGATGAAGGCAACGGTATCTGCGGCATGCGCGAGCGCGTGCGCAAGCTGGGGGGCACGCTTTCGTTCGAGTCGGCTCGCGGTGCCGGCACGCGCGTGCGCATCACGGTCCCGTTGAACCCCGGCGACCGGCTGGTGACGCCGCCTCGTGGCGAACTGCCGGGCGCGCTGCCCGGTAACCAGCGTCTCGCGTCATGAAGTACTGGCCGGCCACCCACCCGGATTCGCTGCTGGCGAGTTTCCGTTCGCCGACCTACCTGCGCTGGCAGGCGGGCGTGCAGATGTTCTGGCTGATCGGCCTGGTCCAGGGGCCCTTGGCCGTCCACGGTTTTCAGTGGTCGTGGATGGCGCCGACACTTGCCTCGATCGTGGTCTACGTGGCTTGTACGGTGGGCGTTTTCATCGGCCCGTTGTGCCGGTTGCCGTTTTACGCCGCTGCCATCGTCGCACTCGGTTTCGTCCTGTGGCTGGTCAATCCCATCTCGTTGGGCTACGTCGTGCTCGGCGTGTCCCTGTTGGCGTACGCCCGTCGACCGTGGTTCTGGCTGGTGGGCACGCTGGCCGCCACGGCGATGACCCTGGCCTGGGCGTTCGCCTTCGGCATCCCTTTTCTCCATGTATCGATCGTGTTCGCCGCCGGGTTGATCTCAGGTTGCGGCAACTACCTCTACGTGCGCGGCGCCCGCCGCGATGCGGCGCTGCGGCTTTCGCAGGACGAGGTGCAGCGTCTCGCCACGCTGGCCGAGCGCGAGCGCATCGGGCGCGACCTCCACGATCTGCTGGGCCATACGTTGTCGCTGATCACCCTCAAGTCCGAGCTGGCCAAGCGTCTCGCGCTGGCCGATCCGGTGCGGGCGCAGCAGGAAATGGAGGAAGTCGAGCGCGTCGCGCGGCATACACTGGCCGAGGTTCGCAGCGCGGTGACCGGTCTTCGTGCCGGTGACCTTGCCGGGGAAATCGTTTCCGCACGCGTCATGCTGGAAGCGTCCGGTATCGCCTTGTCCGCCGAGCTACCCGATCGCTTCGATCTCGCACCCACGGCGGAGGCCGAACTGGCTCTCGTCCTGCGCGAGGCCGTCACCAATATTCACCGACATTCGAGTGCCACCGAGGCACGTGTCGTCATTACCCGGAATGGAGAGGAATTTTCGATGCGCATCACGGACAACGGCTGCGGAGGACTGGCGGCCCATGGCAACGGCGTATCGGGCATGCGCGAACGCATCCGGCGGATCGGTGGCCGGCTGGCCATCGAGTCCCCGGCGCGCCAGGGCACGCTGCTCGCGATCGACCTGCCACGCGCCCGTGGCCTGGTGGAGCGCTCCGCATGATCCGGGTACTTCTTGCGGAAGATCAGGCGATGGTGCGCGGCGCGTTGTCGGCGCTGCTCAACCTGGAGTCCGATATCGAAATGCTCGGTACCGCCGCCGATGGTGAGACGGCCTGGCGCGAGCTCCAGCGTCTGAAGCCCGATGTGCTGGTCACCGACATCGAGATGCCCGGGCTGACCGGGCTGGAGATCGCGCAGCGGGTGCATCGGCATGAGCTGCCGATCAAGGTCGTCATCGTGACGACGTTCGCTCGTCCGGGGTTCCTTCGTCGTGCCCTCGACGCGGGCGTCAGTGGCTATCTGCTCAAGGACGCGCCGGCGGAGAACCTGGCCGATGCCTTGCGCACCGTGCATCGCGGCGGTCGCGCCATCGATCCCCAGCTCGCGCTGGAAGCCTGGTCCGATGCCGACCCGCTGAACGATCGCGAACGGCAGGTCCTTCGCCTCGCCGGGGAGGGGCAGTCGGCCAGCGACATCGGTACGCAGCTGAACCTGTCCCACGGCACGGTTCGGAATTACCTGTCAGAAGCTATCGGTAAACTCGGCGCCGCGAACCGGATCGAGGCCTACCGCCTGGCCCGCCAAAAAGGGTGGCTCTGAGGGGCGATCCGCCGGGTAGAATGCACCTGCCCACGCCAGCCGGCGTCACGGAGATCCACTCGCATGCGGCGGCACTCAGGGCCCAATGTAGGAGCGAGCCTGCTCGCGAACACACGCATGAACAGGTCGCGGCCTCCGCGTCTTCGTCCGGCGATCGCTCTGGCGCTGTGGACGCTTCTGTCCGCCTGCACCCACCCGCCCGCGCCACTCACCCACGACGCCTACATCTGGCAGCGTCAGTGGACGCCTTCGCTGCGTGAGTCCGTGGCGTCCTCGTCGGATCTGGTTCGCGACTGGCGCGTACTTGTCGCACAGGCCGACAGCGACGGCAGCTTTCATGTTTTCACCCCGGACCGCGCCGCGCTGGCCGCCACCGGACGGCCGGTGGTGTTCGTGGTGCGTATCGACGGCCGTCTTTCGCGTTTCGACGAGGCGTCTCTGGTGTCCCGGGTGGTCACGCTCGTGCGCGAAACGACGGCGACAGCGGCGGGCGTCGAGATCGACTACGACTGCCCCACGGCGCGCCTGCCGGCCTATGCCAGCTTTCTGCGCCATCTGAAAGGCGAGCTTGGCGGCGTGCCACTATCGATCACGGCACTTCCCACCTGGATAGGGTCGCCCGATCTCGACGCCGTGCTCGCGGTGCCCGATGAGTCCGTCCTGCAGGTGCACGCCGTGCAGGCACCGCAAGCGGGTCTGTTCGATCCGGACGTGGCGATCGGCTGGATCGCCGACTTCGCCCGACATACCCATAAGCCGTTCCGGGTCGCCCTGCCTACGTATGGATCCCGGGTGAGCTGGAACGCCGACGGCACCTTGCTCGCGGTCGAAAGCGAGCAAGGCGCACGCGCGGCAGGTGCCGTCGCTTCCGAACTCTACGCCTCACCCGTCGCGGTGCGCGGGGTGGTCGACCGACTCGCTCGCGCCCGGCCGGCAGGTCTGGTCGGCGTGGCCTGGTTCCGCCTTCCGACACCGGAGGACACGCGTGCCTGGAGCCTCGCCACATGGCGCGGCGTGGTAACGGGGAAACTGGACGCACCGGCGCTGCGAGCCACGCTTCGTCCCGGCACCGGCGACGCGGCCGCCGACGTGCTCATCGACAACCCCGGCGGTATCGACGCCGTCGCGCCCGTCGCCGTGCGGCTTCCGCATGGCTGCGATGTCGCCGATGGTGTCGACGGATATGTCGTACGTCGCACCGACGACGGCCTCGAACTCGTTTCACGGCAAGCCCGTCCACTGCCCGCACACGTTCAGCGGCCGATCGGCTGGGCGCGCTGCCCGGCGGGTTCGCCCGTCACCCTATCCATCCGCGCTGAAGGAGCGCCGCTTTCATGATGAAGTCCCATTCGCTGGCCGTCGGCACGGCGCTGGCTCTGGCAGGCGCGGTCGCCCTGGCCTGCGGCCCGTGGTTCCCGTCCCAGATGCTGGACGACCGCGCCGCCACCCTGGCGGCCGTGCCGCAGAACACCTTTGCTTTCGAGGCTGCACATCTGCTGCCGTCGACCGATTCGCTGGTCGCCGTCGAAGCCAGCCGCTACGGCGAACGGGATACGAAGCCCGATCTCCCGCCGGATCAGGCGGAGCGGGTGAAAACGCTGATGGCATCGGCGAGCGGCGCGGACGCCTTCGTCGCGGGAGAGGGTCTCCCTCAGGACGTGCGCGGCTACGTGGCCGGCGCTGTCGACTGGAAGCGCGCGGTGGCCGATTGCCCGGAGGCGCCCGAGGTCAACTATCCGGACGTCGCCGGCCGGCCGCTCTGCACCGACTTCGACGGCGACGCGCTCGCCAAGGCTCAGGGCCAGTTCGAAGCGGTGGCGGCACTGGCACCGGACCAGGCAAAAGCGCGCGGCGCGTGGGCGGCTTACATGCTTGGCGAGGTTCACGCGCTGCGCGCTGGCAAGGCGTTCGGTACGCCTGCGTTTGCCGCCGAACGCGCGGCGGCGGTGAAAGCCTTTCAGGACACGCGTGCCCGCGTGCTCGCCGGCGCCTCGGATGCGCAGGGCCTGGCGGTCGCCAGTTTCGGTGAGGAGGCACGCCAGAGCCTGTACGCGGGTGGGAAACCGTGCCTCTGGGCCGAGATGGTCAGCGGCGACGACTGCATCGCCGATATCCCGGCCGCCGATCTCAAACACGCGATCGCGCTGTACGCCGCGCAAGCCGGTCACGGCTCCGGCATCGCGGTTGAATCGCTTGCCGCCCTGGCCGGCGCGGTCCTCGCCGTGCCGGAGCAGGCGCAGGCACTCGTCGACGGTCCGATCTCCCAGCGCCTGCTCGTTACCTACGCGCTGGCTCGGGTCGCTCCTCAGACGACCGACGGCCAGCCCGATCCCACACTCAGCGCGCTCGTCGATGCCATCGGCAAGGTGGCACCGGACAAGGTCGCCGCGGCGGATCGCCTGGCCTCGCTGACGTACTCGCTGGGCAGGTACGACGACGCCGGGAAACTCGTTGCGCACGCGGACGGTCCGCTCGCCGCCTGGGTTCGCGCCAAGCTGGCACTGCGCAAGGGCGATCGCAACGCGGCCGCCGGGGCCTATGCGGAGGCGGCGAAGGCCTTCCCTCGCGCAGACGATCCCAAGGCCGCGCTCGAGCCCGCCAGCGTGCATCAGCTGATGGGCGAACGCGGCGTGCTCGCGCTGGCCCGCGGCGACTACGTCGAAGCGATGACGCGCATGTATGAGGCTTCCACCGCCGTCGGTGGCGACGGCAACGTTTATGGCGAAGATGGCGAGGGCGTCGGCGCAGGCTACGGCAACGACACGATGTACATCGGCGAGCGCGTTCTCACCGTCGATGAACTGAAGAGCTTCGTGGATACGAACGCGCCCACGGCGACGCCCGCGCCGAAGGCCGATGACAAGGATGCTGCGCTCGCGTCGCCGTACTCGCTCACGCTGGGCGATCGCCTGCGCTGGATGCTCGCGCGTCGCCTGATGCGTGCCGGCCGTTTCGACGATGCTTATACGTATTTTCCCAGCGGTGTGGACAAGCGTTACGCGGAGGTCGACCTGCGCGCCACCGCGAAGGCCTACGCCGACGACCTGCATGATGGCGATCACCGCTGGACCGATATCGGCAAGGCCGAGGCGCGTTTCGCGGCGGCGAGGATCGCCCGCGAGCACGGCATGGAACTGCTCGGTTACGAGCAGGGCCCGGACTATCGCGACGAAGGCGGCAGCTACCCGGGCGGCAGCGGCCAGACGGCGGCGACGCTGAAGGGCGACCTGGTAACCGGCGGGGAGCGTCAGCGCTTCGCGGATAGCACGGCGCAACCCGACCAGCGCTTCCACTACCGTTACGTCGCGGCCGATGAAGCCGTATCCGCCGCCGACCTGCTGCCGCCGCGCTCCCAGGCCTTCGCCGCGAGCCTGTGCGTCGCCGCAGGATGGATGCTCGACGGTCCGCCCGGTTACGACGAGCCGGAAGAGGGCGAGGCAGGCAAACCGGTCAGCGAACGTCAGCGTCGCGCCGAGGCTTACTACGCGCGTTACGTGAAGCAGGGCCCGTACGTCGAATGGGCCGACGACTTCGGTCGGACGTGCGAGCAGCCGGATTTCGATCGGGCACGGGAACTCAAGCGTGCGCAGCAGGTGAGGGCGGTGAAGCACTTCATCCGTAAGCATCTGATCGTCGAAATCATCGTGCTGGCGCTCGTTGCCGCAGGCTTCGGCTGGGTCATCGTCCGGCGTCGACGGAAGCCCCGCGTCTGACGAGGTCGCCCCGGAGGCGGGTGTGGGCGATAATCCCCACCCGTTACCCGATGTTGCCCTTGCCGTGAAGAAATCCGATTTCGACTTCGAACTCCCGCCCGACCTGATCGCCCAGGCCCCGCTGGCCAGGCGCTCAGGCAGTCGGCTGCTCGTGGTCGATGTCGCCGCACGCAGCAAAAAGGACCGTAAGTTCGACGAACTCCCGGAAATGGTACGCCCGGGCGACTTGTTGGTGTTCAACGATACCCGTGTCCTGCCGGCCCGCCTGTATGGTCGCAAGGAGTCCGGCGGCGCCGTGGAGATCCTGATCGAGCGTGTCACCGGGCCCCATGAGGCCCGTGCGCAGCTGGGTGTCAGCAAGAAGCCGAAAGAAGGCGGCAGGATCGAACTGGCCGACGGCAGCATGATCACGGTGCTCGGCCGGGAAGGCGAATTCTTCCTGCTGCGCTTCGAGTCCGAAGAACCGCTGGAGCGCCTGCTGTCCCGTCTCGGCGAGATGCCGCTGCCGCCCTACATCGAGCGCACCGCCGATCAGTCGGATATGGAGCGGTACCAGACCGTGTTCGCTCGTGAGCCCGGCGCAGTTGCTGCGCCTACCGCAGGCCTGCATTTCGACGAGCACCTGTTGCAGCGCCTGCGCGACGTGGGCGTCGATATGGGTTACGTGACGCTGCACGTGGGCGCCGGCACGTTTCAGCCGATGCGCGCCGACGACGTGCGTGACCACGTGATGCACCGCGAGTGGCTGAATGTGGGCGCGGCGCTGGTCGAGAAGATCCGTGCGACGCGCGCCGCGGGCGGTCGGGTCATCGCGGTGGGGACGACCGTAGTCCGCGCACTGGAGAGCGCGACGGTGGAAGGGGTGCTTCGCCCCTTCGCCGGTGAGACCCAGATCTTCATCTTCCCCGGCTACAAGATCACCAGCGTCGACGCGCTGATCACCAATTTCCACCTGCCGCAGTCGACCCTGCTGATGCTGGTCTCCGCGCTGGCCGGTAAGGAAACGATTCTCGACGCCTATCGCTACGCGGTGCTCCAGCGGTACCGGTTTTTCTCCTACGGCGACGCGATGCTGATCTACCCGGCAGCGACGCCCGCATAAGCGGCAAGGCAGCCGCCCTGGCCTAAAGCTTTGCCAGGGTGGGCCGATAAGCCCATCGAACGACCCACCCACGGTACGGACGATGGCGAAGAAATCCTCCAAAGACGCGACCAGCGCGCCGCTCACGCTCGATGCCGACCTGCGCATCGCCGCGGCGCCTGCGCTGCGCGATACCCTGTTGGCGGCGCTCGCCACCGGCGGCTCGGTCGAGATCGACGGCGGCGCGGTGGCCCAGGTGGACACCGCCGCCCTGCAGCTGCTCGCCGCGTTTTCCCGCGACGCAAAGGCGGCGGGGCATGCGGTCACCTGGACGGGCGTCAGCGACTCCCTCCAGCGCGGCGTAGCCGTGCTGGGTCTCAACGGCTTGATTGAACTGCCGGCTCGCGCCGGCGTGAACTGAAGGTGCTTCGATGGCTAAGATTCTTGCGGTAGACGACTCGGCCTCCATGCGCAGCATGGTTGCTTTCACCCTGCGTGGCGCCGGCCACGACGTCGAAGAAGCCGATAACGGCCAGGCGGCGCTCGATTCGGCTGCCGTGCACAAGTTCGACCTGATCCTGGCCGACGTGAACATGCCGGTGATGGACGGCATCACGATGGTCCGCGAGATCCGCACCCGTCCGGACTACCGTGGCGTGCCGATCCTCATGCTGACCACCGAGTCCAATCCGGAAAAGAAGATGGAAGGCAAGGCGGCTGGCGCGACCGGCTGGCTGGTCAAGCCGTTCGATCCGGAACAGCTGCTGGCTACCGTCGGCCGCGTGCTCGGCTGATTCTTCGTAAACGGCTCTTCCTCAAGTTCCGGTAATCCAGGGTTACTTCCATGTCCAAAGTCGATCTGGCGCAATTCCACAAGGCGTTTCACGAAGAGAGCCTCGACGGTCTCGACGCCATGGAGCAGGCGCTCCTCGCGCTGGACGAAGGCGCCGAGGATCCGGAACTGATCAACGTCGTGTTCCGTGCCGCCCACTCGATCAAGGGCGGCGCGGCCACGTTCGGTTTCACCGACGTGGCGGCGTTCACCCACGTGGCCGAAAACCTGATGGACGAGGTCCGCAGCGGCCGCCGTCCGATGGAAAAGGCCGTCGTGGAGCTGCTGCTGCGCTCGGGCGATACCGTGCGCGACATGCTGTCGCTGTCGATGGCCGGCCAGCCGGCCGCCACGGCGGAGAGCCAGGCCCTGCTGGCGGAACTCTCGGCGATGGTCTCCGGTGCGCCTGTGGCGGCACCGGTGGCGGTCAAGGCCGCCGCGCCGGTCGAGGCGATCGAAGGCTGGGACATCGCGTTCCGTCCGTTCGATTACCTGCTCAAGACCGGTAACGATCCCGCGCGCATGTTCCGTGAGCTCGAGGCCATGGGCCCGCTCTCGGTCACCTGCGACGCGAGCAAGCTCCCCGCGCTGGCCGATATGGACGCCGAGTCGTCCTACCTCGGCTGGACACTCCATCTCGCCGCCGGTGCCAAACGTGCCGCCGTCGAAGGTGTATTCGACTGGGTCGATGGCGATTGCGAGCTGACGGCGACACCGCGCATCGCCGCGGCCGCGCCGGTCGCCGCCGCGGCCGCGGCCCCGGCCGCCCCCCGTGCCGTGCGCGAGCCCGCCGTCAACAGCGAGTCGAGCTCGGTTCGCGTCGGCATCGAAAAGATCGACACCCTGATCAATCTCGTCGGCGAACTGGTCATCACGCAGTCGATGCTGACCCAGTTCAACGACGGTGTGGACGCCTCGCAGCTGGAAATGTTCCGCCAGGGGCTGGCCCAGCTGGGTCGCCATACGCGCGAACTGCAGGAAAGCGTCATGAGCATCCGCATGCTGCCGATCAGCACGGTGTTCAACCGCTTCCCGCGTCTGGTCCGCGACCTCGCGCAGAAGCTCGACAAGAAAGTCGTGCTCGACATGCGCGGCGAAACCACCGAACTCGACAAGACGGTGCTGGAGAAGATCGGCGACCCGCTGGTGCATCTGGTCCGCAACGCGATCGACCATGGCCTCGAAGTACCGGCTAAACGCCAGGCCGCTGGTAAGGGCGATACGGGCACGCTGCGCATGGAAGCCTTCCACCGCGGCGGTTCCATCGTGGTCGAAGTGGCCGATGACGGTGCGGGTCTGAATCGCGAGGCCATCGTCGCCAAGGCGGTCTCGCGCGGCATCATCGCCTCGGGCGATCACATGTCCGACGACGCCGTGGCCGACCTCATCTTCGAAGCGGGCTTCTCCACCGCCGCCGCCACGACCGACCTCTCGGGCCGTGGCGTGGGCATGGACGTGGTCCGTCGCAACGTCATGGACCTGGGCGGTACGGTCAGTATCCGCAGCGTCGAGGGCAAAGGCACCACCTTCACCATCACCTTGCCGCTGACGCTGGCGATCATCGACGGCCTGACGGCCGCGGTGGGTGAAGAAACCTACATCGTGCCGCTGGTTTCCATCGTCGAATCCGTGCAGGTGAAGCCGGATGCGATTCGCAGCGTGGCGGGCGGCGGCGAGCTGTTCCGCTTCCGCGATCACTGGCTGCCCATCGTGCGGCTGTTCGACGCATTCGGCTGCGCCGGTCAGCGCCGTGCCATCGACGACGGTATCGTCATCGTGGTGGAAGGCGAGGGCAGTCGCATCGGTCTGTTCGTCGACGAACTCATCGGCCAGCAGCAGGCGGTGGTGAAGTCGCTGGAAGCCAACTATCGCCGGGTCACCGGTATCTCCGGCGCGACGATTCTGGCCGACGGCTCCGTCGCGCTGATCGCCGACGTGGCCGGGCTGGTGCGTCTGCAGGCGCGTCGCAAGGCGGCCTGATCGCCGTGGGTTGAACGGGGTCGCGCGCAAGGCGCGCTCCTACAACCGCCGGCCATCCCCGCCGCGCGGTAACCCGTTCGGCAACCTCGCGGGGTGCCCCCGTGCTGTACCCCATGCGCGGTGCCCCCGTCCGGCCCCATGCGTTACCCCCGCCCGGTCTCCCCGCGCGGTACCCCATGCGGTACCCCCCTTGGTAGGAGCGCGCCCTGCGCGCGAAAAACCCACAAAGCGATGAAGCGGCACCCTCCGGCTCCCCATCCCGCCGCACTCCCCACCGGATGCGGCACCGCAAAATTCCCCCTCAAGTCCCCACCGGAATAGCCGATACCCCAAGGGAAGGGGTCCCGAACCGCCGATCCGATCCGCCGTGGGAACGACATGAATCAAGCAGCCAATACCGCCATCGACGCGTCCGACGAGGCCGCGCAGTACCTGACCGTCAACCTCGGTAACGAGGAATACGCGGTGGATATCCTCGCCGTCCGCGAAATCCGCGGCTGGACACCGGTGACGCGCATCCCGCAGGCACCGTCCTATGTGCTGGGTGTGCTGAACCTGCGCGGCGCGATCGTGCCGGTGCTCGATCTTCGCCTGCGCTTCAATCTGGCGCGCGAGGAATACACCGCCACCACCGTGACCGTCATCGTCATGGTCAACGGCCGTCAGTTCGGCGTGGTGGTCGATGCCGTCTCCGACGTGGTGGAGGTCGCTCCCGGCGGCATCCGTCCGGTTCCCGACATGGGCACCACCGTCGATACCGAATACCTGAAGGGCCTCACGTCCGTCGGCGAGCGCATGGTGTTGCTGCTCGACGTCGACCGTCTCCTGCAGCCGCAGGACGCCCAGATGCTGGAAGCCGCGCTGGCTTCCACCGACGTCAAAGCCGTCGCCTGAGCGTAGAGGCGCCGTGGCGGCTTCGGTCGCCGTGGCGTGAGATGCCCGGTTTGCCACTGCCGCACTTTGCCGATTGGAATCGCAATGAATAAGTTCAAGTTCAAGATGCCCGCCCTGACCGTCCGTGGACGCCTTTACGGTGTGCTCGGTCTCTTGGGCGTCATGCTGATCGGCGGCGCCGCCGTCGGCCTCGGCGCCATGTACTTTCAGAACGAAGGCCTGCGCAAGGTCTACGAGGAAGAACTCGTTCCGTCCGAGATGCTCAGCCAGGTGAGCACGCGCGCCCTGATGGCCTTCGTGGTCATGGGTGAAGCCGCGGCGAAGGTGTCCGAGAAGGATCAGGTCAACCAGAAGCTTGCCGAGTTCCAGAAGCTCCAGGACGAGATGGCCAAGCTGAAGGACGACTACAAAAAAATGCCGATGTCGCCGGAGATCAAGAAGCTCTACGACCGCTGGCAGTCGTCCAACGACGAGTACAACTCGGCCAAGAACGACATGCTCGACGCCCTCAAGCAGGGTGACGAGGGCGCGCTCGACGTCATGGAGATGTCCGTCCGCCCGATCCTCATGGATCGTCAGGCGCAGCTCGCCAAGCTGGTCACCGCCAAGCGCGACGAGGCCGCGGCGATCTACGAAAAGCAGGCAGCCCAGTACAAGACGATCCGTGCCTTCTGCATCATTGCGCTGTCGCTCGGCCTGATCGTCAGCCTGCTGATCGGCGTGCTGGTGATCCGCTCGATCCTCCGCACGCTGTCGGTCACCGTGAACGTCGCCAACCAGATTGCCGAAGGCAAGCTGGGTCACGACGTGCAGGTCACCCGTCAGGACGAACTCGGCCAGCTGCAGGGCGCGTTCCGCGCGATGGACGAGCGCCTCAGCGCCATCGTCACCGAAGTGCGTCACGGTTCCTCGTCGGTCAGCACCGCCGCGCAGCAGATCTCGCGCGGTAACGACGACCTCTCGCAGCGCACGCAGGAACAGGCGTCCAGCCTGGAAGAAACCGCTTCGTCGATGGAAGAAATGACCTCGACCGTCAAGCAGAACGCCGAGAACGCCAGCCACGCCAACCAGCTGGCCCGCGGTGCACGTGAGCAGGCGGAGAAGGGCGGCGAAGTCGTTGCCCAGACCGTTGTCGCCATGCGCGAGATCAACAGCTCCAGCAAGAAGATTTCCGACATCGTCAGCCTCATCGACGAAATCGCTTTCCAGACCAATCTGCTGGCGCTCAACGCCGCGGTGGAAGCCGCGCGTGCGGGTGAGCAGGGTCGCGGCTTCGCCGTGGTCGCTACCGAGGTGCGTAACCTCGCCCAGCGTTCGGCGGGTGCGGCCAAGGAGATCAAGGGCCTCATCAACGACAGCGCGAGCAAGGTCAAGGCCGGTTCCGAGCTGGTCGACCAGTCCGGTAAGGCGCTCGCCGAGATCGTCGAGAGCGTGAAGAAAGTGACCGACATCGTCGCCGAGATCGCCGCCGCCAGCTCCGAGCAGTCGGCCGGTATCGACCAGGTCAACCACGCCGTGCTGCAGATGGACGAGATGACCCAGCAGAACGCCGCGCTGGTGGAAGAATCCGCCGCCGCCGCCCGTGCCATGCACGAGCAGGCGACCGAGCTGAGCCGTCAGGTGTCGTTCTTCCAGGTCACCGGTACAGTGGCTTCCGCGCCGGCCGCCAGGGCGCCGCGCAAGGACGCCACGCAGGAGGAGATGGAAACGGTGTTCGCCGCGGTGCGCAGCACGCCGGCCGCCCCCGTGCGTCCGTCGCGTCCCGCCGAGTCGGCTGACTCCGGCGTTTGGAAGGAGTTCTGATCGATGAATGCGCTCGTCAACAACGGCGACAGCGTCGTACCGGCGAGCGCAGCGGGCCCGAGCCTGGGCGACGCGGACTTCGCCTTCCTTCGCGACTTCGTGCTTCAGCATTGCGGTATCTCGCTCGGTGAGCATAAGCGCCAGCTGGTCCAGGGGCGTCTGCTCCGCCGGCTGCGCACGCTGCGCCTCGACGGTTTCTCGGCGTACTGCGATCTGCTTCGTCGCGATCCGGACGGCGAACTGGGTGAACTGGCCAGCTGCATCAGCACCAACGTCACCTCGTTCTTCCGTGAGATGCACCATTACGACCTGCTCGTGGACGAGCTCCTGCCACGCTGGCTTGAAGAAAAGCGCAACGGTGGACGCCTGCGCATCTGGTCGGCCGGTTGCTCCACGGGCGAAGAACCGTACGCCATCGCCATGGTGCTGGCCGAGGCCATGGAGCGGATGGGCGTCAACATCGACGCGAAGATTCTCGCGACCGACCTGTCACCGCAGGCGCTGGAATTCGGGCGCAAAGGCGTCTACCCGGTCGACCGCCTGACGGGCGTGAGCGAAGCGCGTCGCAAGCGCTGGTTCCTGCGCGGCGAAGGCTCGTTCGACGGTTTCGCCCAGGTGCACCCGCGCCTGCGCGAGCTGGTCACCATCCAGCCGCTCAACCTGCTTCACGACTGGCCCATGCAGGGCAAGTTCGACGCCATTTTCTGCCGCAACGTCGTCATCTATTTCGATAAGCCGACCAAGCAGCGCCTGTTCTCCCGTTATGCCGGCATGCTGGAAAGCCGCGGCTACCTTTTCCTCGGTCACTCGGAATCCATGTACGGACTGTCCGAAGACTTCGACCTCATCGGTCGAACCGTTTATCGGAAACGCACATGACAGACGCGTTCGCGACCCTGCCACGCACGTTCGTCGGCTTCGATCCAAAGAGTGTGCTGCCGGGGTTCGAACACGTCCGCCGGTTCTGGGATCCCGCGCAGGAAGTGGTGACGGTCAAGATTCTGCCTGGCGAATACTACGTCAGCACGCAGGAAGAAATGATCTCTACCGTACTGGGGTCGTGCGTGTCGGCCTGCGTGCGCGACACGAAACAGCGCATCGGCGGCATGAACCATTTCATGCTGCCCGAGCCCGCGGGCGAGCGTGACAGCTGGAGTTCCACCGTCGGTCGTGCCGCGCGTTACGGCAACGACGCGATGGAGCAGCTGATCAACTCGATCCTGAAAGCCGGCGGCCGTCGTGACGATCTCGAAGTGAAGATCTTCGGCGGCGGGCGTGTGCTGGCGACCATGACCGATATCGGTCAGCGCAACATCGCCTTCGTGCAGCGCTATATCGCCACCGAGAAGCTGCGCCTCTGCGCGGCCGACGTCGGCGACATCTACCCGCGTCAGGTGCAGTTCTTCCCGGTCAGCGGCAAGGTGCGTGTGCGCCAGCTGCGTGCCGCACACGACAACAATCTTGCCGATCGCGAGAAACGATACCTCAAGCGATTGGCTGACGATCCGATAAAGGGAGAGGTGGAGCTTTTCTGACGCGCCGCGCGGAAAGCTTTCCTCAAGACATTCAGTACCGGTCGGTCCACCGACAGGGACGTTACGCCACCCGAGTTGCCAGAGCCCATGCAGAAAGTACGCGTTCTCATCGTCGACGATTCGGCCCTGGTGCGTAAGGTGCTGTCGACCATGCTCGAGTCCGATCCGGGCATCGAGGTGGTCGGTACCGCCGCGGACCCGCTGATCGCGCGTGAGAAGATCAAGCAGCTCAATCCCGACGTGCTCACGCTCGACGTCGAGATGCCGCGCATGGACGGCCTGACCTTCCTCGAAAACCTGATGCGCCTGCGTCCGATGCCGGTGGTGATGGTGTCGACGCTGACCGAGAAGGGCGCGGACGTCACGCTGCGCGCGCTCGAACTCGGTGCCATCGACTTCTTCACCAAGCCATCGGCGGACCTCGCCAACACCTTCATGGAGCACGCGCCGGAGATCTGCGCCAAGGTTCGTCTTGCCGCCGGCGCCAAGCCGCGCGAGCGCTCCGAGGTGATGCAGCTGGATCATCCGCGCCACGAACCGCGTCACGACGCCGCTCGCCTCGAAGTGCCGCCGCGCCTTTCCGCCGACGCGGTGCTGCCGCGCGCACAGACCGCCGGCAGCCGTGGCGGCACGCGCATCATCGCCATCGGTGCCTCCACCGGCGGTACCGAAGCCATTCGTGTGGTGCTCGCGGCCATGCCGCCGACCGCACCACCCATCGTCATTACCCAGCACATCCCGGCCGCGTTCAGCGGTCCGTTCGCCGCGCGCATGGATACCTGCTCGGCGATGCGCGTGTGCGAGGCCCGCGACGGGCAGCCGATCCAGCCTGGCCACGCGTACATCGCGCCGGGCAGCCAGCACCTCCTCGTGATGTGGGACGGGGCCAGGCACGTGTGTCGTCTGCACGACGGCCCCCCGGTCAATCGCCACAAGCCGGCGGTCGACGTGCTGTTCCGCTCCATGGCCGCCAGCGTCGGCGCCGCCACCATCGGCGTGCTGCTGACCGGCATGGGCGATGACGGTGCACGCGGCCTCGGTGAACTCAAAGAAATCGGCGCACCCACGCTGGTCCAGGACGAAGCCAGTTCGGTCGTCTGGGGCATGCCGGGTGCCGCCTGGAAAGCCGGTGCCGCCAGCGAGATGCTGCCGCTGGACGCCATCGCCGCGCGCTTGCTCGCGCTCGCCCAAACCCCCGTTTCCGCCGCCGCGCGCGTCGGCACCTGAAGAACGAGACGTCATCATGGTCAATCCCAAGAACGAACGCAGCATCGGCTTCATCGCCAGTGCCATCGCCCTGGTCACCGTCCTGGTGTTCCACGCCGCCTGGGTCGCCCCGGTCGTCGTGGCGCTGCTGACGGCCACCTGGATCGCGATCAGCCTCGTGCCCGCACCGCTGCCCGACGTCGAGGTCGTGCTCAGCTCGACGGCATCCAACGACGAAGCGTCCGTGCGCGAAGCGATGGAAGACGTTCGCAGCGCCATCGTCGACGAACTCGGTCACGCCAGCCGCGAACTCCATCAGGCACTCGACCTGGTCCGCGACGCGGTCGCCGAACTGGGCGGCGGCTTCAACGGCCTGTCGCACAAGACCGGCAAGCAGCAGAAGCTGCTCAGCCAGATCATCGAAAGCGGCGGCCAGGGCATCTCGGTGCAGGACTTCGCCGATCGCACCGCCGGACTGCTCGAGCATTTCGTCGGCCTGATCGTCCAGCTGTCGCGCGAGAGCCTGCGCATCGTCTACCGCATCGATGGCATGGCGAAGGAAATGGACGCCGTGTTCGCGCTGCTGAAGAACGTCAATACGATCGCCGAAGAGACCAACCTGCTGGCGCTGAACGCGGCCATCGAAGCGGCACGTGCCGGTGAGTCCGGCCGCGGCTTCGCGGTGGTGGCCGGCGAGATCCGCAACCTCGCCCAGCACAGCAACCAGTTCAACGAAAAGATCGGTACCCACGTGGAGCGTTCGCGCACCGCGATGGAACAGCTGCGCGAGCTGGTCGGCCACATGGCCTCGCAGGACATGAACGTGGCGCTGTCCGCCAAGGGCGACATCGACCAGATGATGTCGACCATCACCGAGTCCAACCAGCGCACCAGCGCCGCGGCGGACGAGGCGGCCATGATCAACCGCGGCCTCGGCACGGACGTCTCGACCACCATCCGCTCGCTGCAGTTCGAGGATATCCTCAGCCAGCTGCTGCACCAGACGCGCTCGCGCCTGGTCGAGCTGCAGGAAATCACCGCCGACTGCACGCGTGACATCGAAGAACTCGCCTGCGCGCCGTCCGATCCGTCCGAGCTCGGCGCCCGCGCCCAGCGCGTCCGCTCGCGACTGGCCGAACAGCGTGAACGCGCCCGCCTGCGTGCCCGCGGCCCCGCCCTCCAGCAGTCGATGGCTGCCGGCGACATCGACCTGTTCTGAGGGAAGACACCATGGCCATCAACGTCCACAACGATACCGATCACGGCTGCCTGACCCTGCACCTGGGCGAGCGCTTCGACTTCTCCATCCACCGTGCCTTCCACGACGCCTGCCTGGGCGACGTGGCAGCGGCCCGCAGCTACGTGCTGGACCTCGAGCAGGTCACCAGCATGGACAGCTCCGCGCTGGGCATGCTGATGCTTCTGCGCGAGCACGCCGGCGGCGACCGCGCCGAGATCCGCATCGTCAACGCCGGTGCCGACCTGCGTAATACGCTGCGCATCGCTGGCTTCGATAAGCTTTTCACCGTGCACTAAAAGCGGCTCAAAGACCGGCTTCGGTTTCACGGAAACGCCCTGGCTTGCCGGGGCGTTTTTTTGTGGCCCGGTGAATTGCGACGGCGAAGCCGAGCCCGACGAAGAACATGTCGCTTCCCCCATCCGCCAGCCGATTTTCCGACGGAAAAAACAGCAGTTACCCGAATTTCGCGTTTCGCTCGATCCAGTGCGCCGTCGCTTTGACGCCCGTCAACATTTGGCCGAAATAGCGTTGAAGATGCCCGTTTATCCGCCAATTTTGCGTATTTCAGCGAAGGGCCTGCGAGTCTCATGAATTCACCGGCTGTGACGTGGGTCACATTCGATGTTCAGCTCCCACATGGCAGGGGGCGCTACCCAGAGCGCTGTGCGCTCGAGGAGTGAATCATGAGCGAGCACAAATTCAGCAAGGTTCTTACCCGTACTTTCTTCGTCAGCTGCCTGCTCGCAGGCGCGGTGTCGATGACGGCATGCAGCGGTCATGGTTCGACGCGTTCCGGCGGCGGGTCGGGTACCAGTGTCAATCCGAGCGGGCAAGGTGGAACCGGCGGTGGCGGCGATAACGGTGGCGGCACGGGAGGTACCGGCGGCACCGGCGACAACGGCGGCGGTACGGGTGGCGCAGGCACCGGGGGTACCGGCGGTGGTGGAGCGGGCGGCGGCGGAGCGGGCGGCACCGGTGGCGGCGATGGTGGAGGTACCGGCGGTGGCACCGGCGGCGGAACCGGTGGCGGTGGCGGTGGCGATGGCGGCGGAACGGGTGGCGGCGGTACGGTTCCTCCTCCGGTCGTTCGCACCACCGCGGGCACCGCGGCGTCGGGGCTTGGCGGCATCATTGCCGCCATCGGCAACACGGTGTCGGACGTCGGTTCGACCATTCCCGGCGTGAGCGTCCTGGGTGGCACCACGGGCCTCACCGACGGTCTGGGTAACGCTGTCGATGGCCTTGGTGGAGCGGTTACCACTTTGGGCAACGGCGTGACCAGCGGTCTCGGTCAGATCGGCAATACCTCGGATCCGGTCGGTACCACCACGGATACGCTGGGCAACGTCGTGACCCAGGTGGGCGGCGCGGTGAACGATCTGGGTGGCGGTGTCAGCACGGTGGGCGCGGGCACGCCGATCACCCCGATCACGGCGGCGGTCGGCACGGCGGTCTCAATGGTCGGCACGGGCGTCGAGCAGCTCGGTTCGTCGCTGGGTGGCGCGCTCAATTCCAACTCGGCCAATGGGCTGACGCAAACGCTCAGCAATGTCGTCACGCCGGTTGCGATGGCTTTGGGTGACAGCGCGTCGCCGATCAACTCGGGCAACCTGGTCGCGGCGGTCGGTACGGGCGGCGGCAATCTTGTCAGTGGCACGAGCACGGGCGTCAGTGCCCTGGGCGCCAGTATCGCCGCGGTGCAGGCACCGGGCGCGGCCGGTGGCCTCACCACGACAGCGGGAACGGCGGTACAGAACGTGGCAGCGGCGCTGGCTCCGATCGGCAGCGGGCTTTCCAACGGCCTGGGCAAGGCGGGCACTGGCGCAGGCGACACGGTCGGCACGACGCTCGCGGGTGTGACCAGTGGCGTATCCGGCGTGGGCGCCACGGTATCCGGTCTCGGCACCGGCGCGCTCGCTCCGCTGGCACCGGTCACCACGGGTCTGGGCAATACGGTCACCGCCGTCGGCAACGGCGCCACGGCAGCGGTCTCTGGCGGCGGTGCATTGTCAGGCGTGACCGGCGGCGTCAGCACGGTCGTCAACACCGTGGCCGCGGCCACTGGCGTGGGTGCCACCGCAGGTGGCGGCTCGACGGGTTCGGCAGGCCTCGGCAATGCGCTGGCCGGTGTGACCAATACCGTGGGCAGCTCGGTCGGCGGTCTGGTCGGTGGCCTCACCGGTGGCGCTTTGCAGAACAACAACGACAACCCGAAGCTCGGCCTCAAAGGCCTGCTGGGTGGTGGCAACCGCTGAAAACTGAAAGCGTGGGAAAAACGGGCGGCGCACACGCGCCGCCCGTTGTCGTAGCAACATGGAAAAAATCAGGGGAAAGTCCATGAATCGATGGTTTGGGTGCCTTCTTGGCATGACCGTCGTGTGTTCCGCGCAAGGGCAGGTCCGCGCCCCTGCCAATCCGTTGCAGACCCTTCCCCGAACGGAAGCGCCGAAGCAGGCGCCCGTGAAGGTCAACGTGGAGGCGCCCACGCAGGCTATGGAAGCTCTGCTCGCCAGCCACCTGACACCGACGCGTTTCGACGTGACCGGTGTCAGGTCCATTCCGTTCGCGAAAGTCGCGGCGGAATTCGCGCCCATGCGTGGCAAGGACACCTCGGTGCGCGAACTGATCGCCGCGGCCGACCGTGTCACGGCGATGTACAAGCAGGCCGGCTACGCGTTGTCGTTCGCCTTCGTGCCGAACCAGAGCTTCGCCGGCGGCGTCGTGCACATCGCCGTGGTCGAAGGCTACGTCTCCGAAGTCAGCGTGACCGGCGACACCGGCAACATGGATTCACGCGTCCGGGCCATCGCATCGCACGTCGTCGGCGAGCGTCCGCTGCGGCAGGAGACCTTCGAGCGCTATACCCAGTTGCTCGGGCACCTGCCCGGGCTCACGGTCGGTGCCAACGTCCCCCCGCCGACGACGACGGATGGCGCGACGAAGCTCGAGCTCGTCGCCAAACGCCAGCGCTACGACGTCAACTACGGTATGGACTTCAACCATCCTGGCGCGCAGGGTGTCTTCACCCTGCTGGAAAACGGAGCGACCCCGCTCGGTGAGCAGCTCAGCCTGTCCACGCTGTTCCCGAACGGGGGAGGGCAGCGACTCTATTCGCTCGGTTATATGGAGCCGTTCGGCTCGGAAGGCTGGCAGGGCAAGATCGATGCGACCCGCTATTGGGGCTCCCCCGACACCGATAACCAGTTGCCGGCGTATCTTGATCACCGGCTGACGCAGGATCGTCTGGCGCTCTCCACCGTCTACCCCATCGTGCTGACCAATACCCGGCGGCTGAGCCTCACGATGGGCATTTATGCGTCCAGACAGGACGACCGTTATCGCAACACGGACAATGGTGCGATGGTGGCGCTGCAGTCCAGCATCCGGGTACTTAATGCGGAACTGGCATGGCTACAGGCAGGCACGCAGCGTACCGGGCAGTTCAGCATTGCGGCGGCGCATGGCTTCGCCGGCATGGGTGCGTACTCGCGTGCGGTAAGCAACAACGGACCGCTGGCGATATCCACCCCCGACGTCAGCTTCACCCGCTACACCATGAACTTCGCCTGGTCGGAGCAGTGGAAACACAAGGTCGGTACCGTGGTTCGCGGGACCGGCCAGTACAGCGACAACGCCTTGCCCTCGACCGAGCAGATCAACTTCGGCGGCCCGAGTTACGCCTATGCCTACGACCCGGGCGATGCCGCGGGGGACAGCGGCTGGGCGGCGTCGGCCGAGGTCAATCGCGGCTTTGTCTCCGGTACGAAGTGGATCAAGTCGGTGGTGCCTTATCTGGTCTACCAGACTGCTCGCGTCTACCTCAATGGCTCACGTCCGCTGATCGACAAGCTGGATTCGGCGGCCGTTGGCGTGCGCGTGTCGGACAACAAGCACTACTCCCTGGATTTCGCTCTGGCCAGGCCGACGGGCGACCGTCCCCCGGAAAGCGACGACCGCAAGACCCGGTGGAACCTCACCTTCAGCTACAAGCTGATGTAGCGGCGGCGATGCGCCTTCACGTTGCGTGCCTCGTGCCGACCGGACGTTCACAGCGGCGGCGGCACGATCCACCGACGCCACCTGACCGGAAGCCGCCCTATGCCCCTCTCGTTGACCCCGCCGCCGATCCTTTTCGACGAATCGCTCGAGCACATCGAGGCGGATGAGCCGGAGACCGCGGAGCAGCTCGTCGAGACACTGACGAAGATCAACCAGACCACGCTGGAGCACGAGAAGCACGCGTTCCGCTCGGTGCACGCGAAAAGCCATGGGTTGCTCACAGGTGAGCTGATCGTCCCGGACGATCTCCCTGTGGAACTGGCGCAGGGCATTTTTTCGAAGCCCGGACGGTATCCGCTGGTCATGCGCCTTTCCACGGTGCCGGGCGACATCCTCGACGACAGCGTTTCGACGCCCCGCGGCATGGCGATCAAGATCCTGGGTGTCGAAGGCGAACGTCTTCCCGGCAGTGTCGGCGACGCCACGCAGGACTTCGTCATGGTCAATGGCCCGGCGTTCTCCGCGCCAAACGCGAAGAAGTTCGCCGGCACGCTGAAGCTCGTGGCTGCCACGACCGATCGTGCCGAGGGCGCGAAAAAAGCCTTGTCAGCCGTGTTGCGCGGTACCGAGCGCGTGATCGAGGCCTTTGGCGGCAAGAGTTCCACGCTGCTTGCCCTGGGCGGTCAGCCGGAAACCCATCCGCTGGGCGACACCTACTACAGCCAGGCGCCGATTCGTTTCGGCGACTACGTGGTGAAGGTGTCGGTCGCGCCGCACTCGCCGAACCTGACCGCGCTCACGGGTGCGGAGCTCAACGTCAACGGCAAGCCCAACGGCCTGCGTGACGCGATGGTCGAGCACTTCGCCCGCGAAGGCGGTGAGTGGGATCTGCGCGTCCAGTTCTGTACCGATGTCGAGAGCATGCCGATCGAGGACGCCTCGGTGGCCTGGTCGGAAGAAAAGAGCCCGTACATCGACGTGGCGCGCATCGTGCTTCAGCCACAGGAGGCATGGAACGAAGTGCGCCAGCAGGCGATCGACGACGGTCTGTCTTTCAGTCCGTGGCATGGCGTGGCCGCACATCGCCCACTGGGTTCGGTGATGCGTGCCAGGCGCGTGGCGTACATGGTGATGTCGAAGTTTCGTGCGCACCACAATCACCGCACCATCGGTGAGCCGAACTCGCTGGACGACGTCGGGCTCTAGGACTTACCAGCCCATGTAATGGCCGCCGTTGATGGCGAGATTGGATCCGGTGATCCAGCCGGATTCTTCCGAGGTAAGGAACGCCACGGCGTGGGCGATCTCTTCGGGGCGGCCCAGCCGTCCCACGGGGATCTGCGCAACGATCTTGGCGCGGATGTCTTCCGGCACGGCCATGACCATGTCGGTGCCCACGTAACCCGGCGACACCGTGTTGACCGTGATACCGAAGCGCGCGTTTTCCTGTGCCAGCGAGATGGTAAAACCGTGCATGCCGGCTTTGGCCGCGGCGTAGTTGGCCTGGCCGTACTGGCCTTTCTGGCCATTGATCGAGCTGATCTGCACGATACGGCCCCACTGACGCGAGCGCATGCCTTCGATCACCGGGCGGGTGACGTTGAAGCAGGCATTGAGGTTGGTGTTCACCACCTCGGTCCACTGCTGGTAGTCCATCTTGTGGAAGGTGGTGTCGCGGGTAATGCCGGCATTGTTGATCAGGATCTCGACCGGACCGGCCAGCGCCTCGACCTCGCGGACCATGGCTTCGGCGGTGTGCGGCTCGGAGACGTCCCCGGGCACCATGACCACGTCGATGCCGTCGCGGATCATGTCCTCGCGCCAGGCGGCGGCACGGGCTTCGTCGCGGTAATTGGTCGCCACGCGATGACCCTGGCGGGCAAGGTAGCGCACGAGCGCCGTACCGATGCCGCCGGTGCCTCCGGTGACCAGGGCCGTGCGTTGCGTGATCCCTTGCTTCATTTCTGACCTGTTTCGATGGTGGCCCGTTTTGCGGGCAAACGACTTTTATAGCGTCGGGGCGGGGGTAAGACTACTGCGGCGAAGCGACGCAGGCGAAAATCCATCGAGCGCATCGCGCAGGATCCGCTCCGGACGGGTGGCCGCGGAGCGGATGTCCACGCCCAGCCACGCCAGGGCGCGGCGCAGGGCGGGCAGCGGATCACCGGCATCGACCGGAAGGGAGGCTGCGGACTTCGACAGTTTGCGGCCTTCCGCGTCGAGCACCAGGGGCAAATGCAGATAAGCCGGTGCGGGCAGGCCCAGCAGGCCCTGGAGATGAATCTGCCGGGCCGTCGACTCGAGCAGGTCGGCGCCACGCACGACCTGGGTGATGCCCTGGTCGCCGTCGTCCACGACACAGGCCAGCTGATACGACCAGAGGCCCTCCACGCGGCGGATCACGAAATCGCCCGCCGTTTCCCGGAGGTTTTCGCGCTGGGGCCCCTGGAGGTCGTCATGCCACGTGACGGTCCGGTCGGGCGTGCGCAGGCGCCACGCGGGCGGGCGTGACGGGTCCGGCGGCGCGATGCAACGTCCGTCCCGATGAATGCCTCCGTGAATGGCCAGGTCGGTACGGCTGCACCAGCAGGGGAAGACCCGATCGCACGCCTGCAGGCGTGCGAAGGCGGACTCATAGAGGTCGTTCCGGCGCGACTGGTACGCCGGGGCTTCGTCGGCGATCAGGCCGAACGCCTCCAGCGTGGCGAGGATCGACACGGCCGATCCGGGAACCTCGCGTGGCGGATCGATGTCCTCCACGCGCACCAGCCAGTCACCGCCCGCGCGCCGCGCCATCAGCCAGCTACCCACGGCTGCCACCAGCGAACCGAAATGCAGGGCGCCGGTGGGAGAGGGAGCGAAGCGTCCCCGGTAGCGTGGAGGGTTCGATGACACGAAAAGTTGAGCAGTTTCTCAAGGCGTGCGGGACGCGGATGACTCAGTGTAGGCGATGACGCCGCCGGCGGACCCGCGTCGGGGCGCGGCCCGGCTGAACGCGGCGCACGCGGGCATTGAATCGTTCAGCGTCTGCCCCGAAAACTTCGCCAGGGCGGCGCCATACAGCCAGCCGTCATAAGAGAGAAACCCATGTTCAAACGCATCGCTCTTTTCGTTGCCACCAACCTCGCCGTCATCCTTCTGCTGATGTGCGTGACCCATGTGCTGGGTATCGACCAGTGGGCCGCGCAGCGCGGTATGGGTATCGGCGGCCTGATCGTCTTCGCTTCCGTCTTCGGCATGGGCGGCGCCTTCATTTCGCTGGCCATCTCCAAGTGGACGGCCAAGATGAGCACCGGTGCCAGGGTGATCACGCAGCCGGCCAATGAGACCGAGCGCTGGCTCGTCGAGACCGTCCGCCGTCACGCCGAAAAAGCCGGCATCGGCATGCCCGAGGTGGCGGTCTACGACGCCCCGGAGATGAACGCCTTCGCTACGGGTATGAGCCGCAACAACGCCCTGGTGGCGGTCAGCAGCGGGCTGCTCCAGCAGATGGACCGCGAGCAGGTCTCGGCCGTGCTCGGCCACGAGATCGGGCACGTCGCCAACGGTGACATGGTCACCCTCACCCTGATCCAGGGCGTCCTGAATACGCTGGTGATCGTGCTGGCCCGGATCGTCGGCCGCGTGGTCGACAGCTGGATGAGCGGCGGCCGCGAGCGCGACGGGGAGGGCGGCATCGGGTATTTCGTCGTGGTCATGGTGCTGCAGATCGTTTTCGGCCTGTTCGCCTCGATGATCGTCATGTGGTTCTCCCGCTGGCGCGAATTCCGCGCCGATGCCGCCGGCGCCAGCCTGGCGGGGCGCGCGTCGATGGTTTCGGCCTTGCAGCGCCTGTCCGGCAACCATGGCGATACCTCCCTGCCGCAGACGATCCAGGCCTTCGGCATCTCCGGCCATCTGGCCTCGGGCTTCAAGCGGCTGTTCATGAGCCACCCGCCGATCGAGGAGCGGATCGCGGCACTGCAGAGGGCGGCCTAACCTTTTTTCCTCACGGAGCCGCCCCCATAATCCGCTGCCAGTCCATCCCATGAAGGAACGGCATCGTGAGCCAGGAAACCCGTAAGTTCGAAGCCGAGGTCGCCCAGGTCCTGCATCTGGTCACCCACTCCCTTTACTCGCACAAGGAAATCTTCCTTCGCGAGCTGATCTCAAACGCCTCCGACGCCTGCGACAAGCTGCGTTTCGAGGCCCTGGCGCAGCCCGACCTGAGCGCCGACGACGCGGACCTGCGCATCCAGATCACCTGGGATCCGGATGCGCGCACCATCAGCATCCGCGACAACGGCATCGGTATGAGCAAGGACGAGGTGGTCGCCAACATCGGCACCATCGCCAGCTCCGGCACCCGTCGCTACCTCGAAGCCCTATCCGGCGAGCAGAAAGCCGACGCGCGCCTGATCGGCCAGTTCGGCGTCGGTTTCTACTCCGCCTTCGTCGTGGCCGACAAGGTCACCGTGATCACCCGCCGTGCCGGCGCCGCGGACGTCGAAGGCGTGCGCTGGGAGAGCGACGGCAAGGGCGAGTACGTGCTCGAGGACATGACGGTCTCCGAGCGCGGCACCACCGTCGTGCTGCACCTGAAGGCGGATGAGGACGAATTCCTCAAGGCCTGGCAGCTGCGCTCGCTGGTCACCAAGTATTCCGACCACGTGGCGTTCCCGATCAGGATGCCCGTCGAAAAGGACGGCAAGCCGGACCCGACCGAGTGGACCACGATCAACTCGGCGTCCGCGCTGTGGTCACGCCCGAAGAGCGAGATCACGGACGAGGAATACCAGAACTTCTACAAAGCCCTGGGCCACGACTTCAACGACGCGCTGGCCTGGACGCATAACCGCGTCGAGGGCAGCCAGAGCTTCACCACGCTGCTCTACGTGCCGGAACAGCCGCCGTTCGACCTGATGGGCGGTGGCGGCCGCGAAGAGCCGAAGGGCCTCAAGCTGTACATCAAGCGCGTCTTCATCATGGACGCCGCCAAAGAACTCCTGCCCACCTACCTGCGCTTCGTGCGCGGTGTGGTCGACGCCGACGATCTGCCGCTGAACGTCAGCCGCGAGATCCTGCAGCAGAACCGTCAGCTGGAGCGCATCAAAGCGGCCTGCACCAAGCGTGTGCTCGATCTGCTGGAGAAGATCTCGCGCGACGAACCGGAGAAGTTCGCCACGTTCCTCGCCGGTTTCGGCAATACGCTCAAGGAAGGCATCGTCGAAGACACCGCCAACCGCGACCGCATCGCCAAGCTGCTGCGCTTTGCCTCGACCAAGGGCGAGGGCTCGGCCAAGACGGTATCGTTCGACGAGTACATCAACCGCGCCGCGGTCGGTCAGGACACCATCTGGTACGTCACCGCCGATAGCTACGCCGCCGCCGCCGGCAGCCCGCAGCTGGAGGCGCTGAAGTCGAAGGACATCGAAGTCCTGCTGATGTTCGACCGCGTCGACGAGTGGATGCTCGGCTACCTCACCGAGTACGACGGCAAGCGCCTGCGCAACGTGGCCAAGGGCGAGTTCCCGCTGGACGAGGCCGACAAGGCGAAGCAGGAGGCCGCCAGCGAAGCCGCCGCGCCGCTGATCGATCGCGCCAAGGCGCTGCTCGGCGACCGCGTCGGCGACGTCCGTGTATCCGCACGTCTTACCGATTCGCCGTCGTGCCTCGCGCTCGCCGACTTCGATCTCGCCCCGCATCTGGCTCGTCTGCTTCGCGAAGCAGGGCAGGACGTGCCGGAATCCAAGCCCGTGCTCGAACTCAACCCCGAGCATCCGCTGGTGAAGCGTCTCGCCGCGGAAGCCGATGACACCCGGGCGGCCGATCTCGCCGGGTTGCTGCTCGAGCAGGCCGAGATCACCGCCGGTGCGCAGCTGTCCGACCCCGCCGCCTTCGTGCAGCGAATGAACCGGGTGCTGCTGGGCTAAACGCGCCGAAAAGTGTAGGAGCGCGCCTGCGCGCGACACACCTGGCGACCACGTGCCGATGGTGAGCCATGTCGCGCGCGAGGCGCGCTCCTACATCTGACGGGGCGGGCTGCTATCGTTCGCCCCATGTCAGCCTTGCTCATCCTCTTCGTCTGTCTGGCGCTCGGCATCCTCTGCCGGCGTTACGCCAACCTGCCCGAGGGGATGGTTCCCGGTATCAACTGGTGGGTGCTGAACGTCGCGCTGCCAGCGCTGGTTCTCGCGCTGGTACCGCATGTGACGGTCGATGCGCACCTGTGGTTTCCGGTGGTCGGGATGTACGTCACCTTCTTCGGTGCATGGGCGCTTTTCGCGCTGCTTGGCCGGGTCCTGGGCTGGTCGGCGCAGCGGATCGGCTGCCTCACGCTGGTGAGCGGCCTGGGCAACACCTCGTTCATGGGCTATCCGTTGATGGAAGCCCTGCACGGTAAGCCGGGTCTGTCGATCGCGGTCATCGCCGATCAGTTGGGCTGCTTCCCCTTGCTGGCAGCGGGCGGCATCGTGGTCGCGTCGATCTACTCCGGCAAGGGTGCGAGTGTTCCGACTATCGTCCGGCGGGTACTGACTTTTCCGGCCTTTCTGGCCTTGCTCGTGGGTATCGTCGTGAGCGTGTCTGGGGGCTGGCCGTCGGCGATCGAGAAGGTTCTTCTGCCAGTCGGTCAGACCCTGACGCCGCTGGCGCTCTTCTCCGTCGGCTTGCAGTTCAAGCTGCACCTGCGCAGGGAGGAGGCCGGGCCTCTCGCCGCCAGCCTCGGCTGGAAGCTGCTGCTGGCGCCGTTGATCGTCCTGAGTATCGGCCTCGCCGTTGGCGTAAGCGGCCTGATACTCACCGTGGGCGTGCTGCAGGCAGCCATGGCTCCGATGATTTCGGCGGCGATTCTCGCCGACCAGCACGGACTGGAGCCGCGTCTGGCGAACACCGTCCTGGGCGCAGGCATTCTGCTGTCACTCGTGACCATTCCGCTGGGCAACCTGTTTCTCCCCGCCGGCTGACCGCTTGGATTTCGGGCGGGCCGTCCGCACACTCTTCGCATGACCGATCAGACCAGTTCCGCAGGTGTGCGTGCCGATGTGTGGCTGTGGGCCGCGCGCTTCTTCAAGACCCGCAGCCTGGCCAAGCAGGCGATTGAAGGCGGGAAGGTTGAGCTCAATGACACCCCCTGCAAGCCGGCCAAGCTGGTGATCGTCGGTGACACCGTCAAGGTGACGCGTGGCGAGGAGCGGTTTACGTGTGTGGTGGCCGCGCTTTCGAACAAGCGAGGGCCGGCACCCGAGGCGCAAAAGCTCTACGTTGAATCGGATGAGAGTGTCGCCGAGCGTGCGCGTCGGCTTGAGGATCGGCGGCTGACGGGCGGGGCGTTGTTGCGGCCCGACTCGCGGCCGGACAAGCGGTCGCGCAGGCTGATTCAAGATTTGAAGAAGACCCTATAAAAAACCGCCCCCCGAACCCAGTCCCCGGGCTGCTGACTCAGGGGTGGGGCGGGGGGCGTCACGGAGTCGGAAGATGGAGAGTCGTAGGACTCCGTGAAATCGACAGCACCACTATAAAAGGCCGAAGCTGTCGTGGGAATTCGATTGTTCAGATCGATCCCATAGGGTCCTTCAATGGTTCAGCGCAGCATTTTCCGCAGCCTGTAAAGCTGATCCAGCGCCTCCCTGGGTGTGAGGTCATCCGGATCGACCGCCCGCAGTGCCTCCTCGACCGGCGACGGCAACGGAGGCGCGAACAACCCCATCTGCGGCGCCGCGGCAGGCGGTGTCGCGACGGCCGCCGTGACCTCGTGGCCCTGCTCGAGCGCAGCCAGATAACGACGCGCGTCCGCGATCACGGCCTTGGGCAAACCTGCCAGCGCGGCCACCTGCAATCCGAAACTTCGATTGGCCGGGCCATCTTTCACCGTGTGCATGAAGACCAGCTGCTCGCCGTATTCGACCGCGTCGAGATGCACATTGGCGATCGTGCGGTAATCGCCGGCCAGTTCCGTGAGCTCGAAGTAGTGCGTGGCGAAGAGCGTGTACGCACAGCTCGTCGCCGCAAGATGCACCGCTGCCGCGCGCGCCAGCGACAAGCCGTCGTACGTGCTGGTACCGCGACCCACTTCGTCCATCAGTACGAGGCTGCACTCGGTCGCGTTATGCAGGATGTTAGCGGTCTCGCTCATTTCGACCATGAAGGTCGACTGGCCTCGCGACAGGTCGTCACCCGCGCCGATACGCGTGAAGATGCGATCGATCGGTCCGATCGTCGCGCCCGACGCGGGCACGTAACTGCCGACGTGCGCGAGCAGGACGATCAGCGCGTTCTGGCGCATGTAGGTCGACTTACCGCCCATGTTCGGGCCGGTGATCACGAGCATGCGACGATCGCTGTCCAGTGCGAGGTCATTCGGCTCGAAAGGCTCGTCGCGCACCTTCTCCACGACGGGATGGCGGCCGCGGTCAATGCGGATGCCGGGCACGTCGGTGAGTTCGGGCGCGGCCCAGTCGAGCGTCTCCGCGCGATCGGCGAGGTCCGCCAGTACGTCCAGTTCAGCCATCGCCGAGGCGGCGATCTTCAGTTCCGGCAGGCGTTCGGTGAGCTTGTCGAGCAGCAGTTCGTACAGGGCTCGCTCGCGCATCAGCGACCGTTCCTTTGCCGACAGCACCTTGTCTTCGAATTGCTTCAGTTCTTCGGTGATGTAGCGCTCGGCGTTCTTTGTCGTCTGCCGCCGCGTGTAGTGCTGTGGCGCCTTCTCGGACTGCGCCTTGGAGATTTCGATGTAATAGCCGTGTACGCGGTTGTAGCCGACCTTCAGCGTGGCAATGCCGCTGGCCGCTTTTTCGCGCTCCTCCATGTCGACGAGGAACTGGTCGGCATTGGTGGACAGCTGGCGCAGTTCGTCGAGCTCGTCGTCATAGCCTTCGGCGAGCACGCCGCCGTCGCGCAGAAGCACGGGCGGTTGCGCGATCACTGCACGGGCGAGCAGGGCGGCGGTGTCCGCGTGGTCGCCGATACGCTCAACCAGACTGTGCAGCAAGGGGCTGTCCAGGCCGGCGATGTCTTCGCGCAACGCCGGTGCGGCAGCCAGGCCGTCGCGTAGGGTGGACAGATCGCGCGGACGCGCGGAGCGCAGTGCCACGCGCGCCAGGATGCGCTCGAGGTCGCCAATGCCGCGAAGGCGTTCGCGCAGCGTCGCATGACGGCGCGTATCGATCAGGCTTCCGATCGCCTGATGGCGTCCGCGCAGGACGGTGCGATCGCGCAGCGGACGATTGAGCCAGCGACGCAGCAGGCGCGCACCCATCGGCGTCACCGTCTCGTCGAGCACGCCGAGCAGCGTGTTCTCGACGCGGCCGCTCTGGTGCGTGTCGATCTCCAGGTTACGGCGCGTGGCGGCGTCCATCGCGATCGTCTCGCCCGCGTTCTCCACGGCCATGCCGGTGAGATGGGGCAGGGCGGCCTTCTGGGTTTCTTCGACGTAGCCAAGCAGACAACCCGCGGCGGCAACGGCAAGCGGCATACCGTCGACACCGAAGCCACGCAGGTCGCGCGTTCTGAAGAAGCGGCAGAGCTCACGCGTGGCGGCATCCCCGTCGAAATGCCACGGCTGCCGCTTGCGCAGGCCCGGCAGCGAGGAGACCAGCTTCGGCCATGCGACGTCCTCACCGACCAGCGTTTCGGCCGGCTGCAGGCGTGCGAGTTCGGCGGCAAGACCTTCGGCGCTGCCTACTTCGGTCAGCAGAAAACGCCCGGTCGACAGGTCGACCCAGGCCAGGCCATAGCCTGTCTGGCCAGCGGCGATGGACAGCAGCAGATTGTCGCGGCGCTCTTCCATCAGCGCCGCATCGGTCACGGTGCCCGGGGTGACGATGCGGACGACCTCGCGCTTCACGGGCCCCTTGGAGGTGGCCGGATCGCCGATCTGTTCGCACAGCGCCACGGACTCGCCCAGCCTGACCAGGCGCGCCAGGTAATTCTCGACCGCGTGATAGGGCACGCCGGCCATCGGAATGGGGGCGCCCGCCGACTGGCCGCGCTGCGTCAGGGTGATATCAAGCAGCCGCGCCGCCTTGCGGGCGTCGTCGTAGAACAGCTCGTAGAAGTCGCCCATCCGGAAGAACAGCAGGATGTCCGGATACTCCGCCTTCGCCCCGAGGTACTGGCGCATGAAGGGCGTATGCCCGGCGGCCGAGCGGTCGTCGTCTGGTAAAGCCATGATTTTCCGAGGGGTTGCGATGGGGCAGGGCGCCTGTGATGGCGCGCTGGCCGTGCATGATACCGCCCGGCGCGATTCTCTACAGATCACGCGCTGAGTTAGCATTCCGGTCGCCCGACGTCGCGAGGCGTGGACTCAGCGCTGGGTCGTGGCGGAGCGCAAACAAGGAGACGTGAATGAGCAGGATTCTGATCGGGTGCTTATTGCTGCTGTTCGTCGGCAGTGCGGTAGCGGAGCAGGTACGAAACCCCTATCTGCCCACCCAGGGCGGAGTCACGGAGGGCTATACCGCTTGTCTCCTTGCCGCCGGCAAAGGCGACCATAACGTCTGCTTGGCGTCGGAATTTGACCATCATCAGGCCACGCTGGATATCGAGTATTCGGTACTTTTCAGCAAACTCGACCCGGCGGCCCAGAAAGCACTGGATGCCGAGCAGAAGCGGTGGGTAGCCGACCGGGCGAAGAGCTGCGGGGTCGCGGACACACCCGAGGGCGTTGCGAAGAACGCATGCGCGGTCAGCCGGACGCTGCAGCGCGCTCATGTCATTGACGGGCGGCTCAACGCTTTCGGACCCGGTGACGCGTCGGTGGTGGGAAAGTGGGGATACCGCAGCCGATGCGACATGGGTCATTTCGTCGAATTCGCGGCTACGCAGCAGGGAACCGACGTCAAAGGCACCTGGTCGGACGGCACGGATACCGGGGGTAACGACGGTGAGTTCAGCGGCGCGTGGCGCAGTGGTCGCTTGTATGTTCGCTTTTGCGCCAACGCGGCAGAGCGAGGCGGCTATCCCGTTTGCCCCGCATATGGCAATGAAGATGCTTACTTCGTGCCGGAGGCCGGCAAGCTTGTCTGGTATCGCTCGAGTGGACCAGCCTCCGACCACGTCTTCGAGAAGTATGTCTCGCTGAATCGCAAGCCGCAGAACGGTGAGATACCGTTCGACATGCACTGTTCGTCATCGAACTAGGCGACGACGAAGCATCTCTGGCGCGCCCGGAACGCCGGGGGCGCCAGAGGCCACGCATCGCTACATCAGATCGCGACAGCCGCCGACACGTCAGCCGTACGGCGACGCGCCAGCGCCAGATTCGACTTGGCGCGGTCGAGCACCACGTACAGGAACAGGCCCGGGTACTTCGCGACCGGATTGATCACGTGGTACTGCTTTTCCAGCGTGATCAGCATGTCTTCGATCGCTTCCTTGATGCCCAGCGACTGCATCGTCTTCATCTTCGCGCGGACCACTTCGGTGTTACCGGCGGCGGCGATGTCGAGGTCGAAGGTGCCGGTGTTGCCTGCGGTGCCGAGGCACATGCCGCTGTTGGAGTCGACCAGCGCGGCGCAGACGGCGCCATCGGTGGTCATCAGTTCGGCGAGCGATTCTTGCAGAGTAGCCATGGTGTTTCCCCTTGTTTGTGTTCGTAGGTTGTTCCGGTCAGGGCCGGAGCGATTCGCGGATCTGGGTGGCGCATTCGCGGATAGCCCACAGGCTGCTGCCCAGGAGCACGTCCGCGCGGGCGACGAGTGCGAGTACGTAGTCGCTTCGTTCGCCACGGATGGAAACGACCTGCATCTGCCGGTCGCTGAACTGGAGGCTGATGATTTCCAGCCCGCCCGCATCGATCTGCGCGCCGGCCGCTTCACCCAGCGCGCAAAGCGAGCTCATCACGGCCGCGACGCGGTTCTGCATGGTCTCGTCCAGCGCACCCGAGAAGGCCGATGGAAACCCGTCAGCCGTGGCCAGCATCGCCCCTTCGGCTCCATTGATCCGTTCGATCATCACCGACAGGAACTGCTCGAGCACGAAACGCTGGGTACGGGACAACGACGACATCGGCGCAGCAAATGAGGTGTTCATGGGGCGAGTTCCAGGGCAGCGCCGTCCGTGCGGCCTTCCAGCTGCACGAACAGTACGTCGAGAAGCAGGTGGACGTCTGCGCGCTGGCGCACGTCTACGGAAAAAACCGGGGTGGTGTAACCGCGGGAGGCGAGATGTTCGATGAAGTCGTCCGTCGGGACGGCACCGGGCACGTCACCGCGACCCACACCGAGCACGGCTCGCTGATCGCGCAGCAGGTGCCCGAAAGCCTCCAGGAACGGGTCGAGGGCGGCCAGTGCGTCGGGCGCCGCGGCGTCGGCCAGCAGGACCGCCCCCAGCGCGCCCTTGCCGACCATGGGCCACATGAAGGAGAAGCGGGTCTGTCCGGGCACGCCATAGAGGCGCAACAGACCGCCGCCTTCGATCACCACTTCGCCGTAGTCCAGAGCGACCGTGGTCGACGCCTTGGCATGCGCCTCCCGATCCGTATTGCGCACCTCGGTGACGACCGGTGGCTTGCTGCTGATCGCGGTAATCGCGGTCGTCTTGCCAGCCCCCATGGGACCGATGAAGACGAGCTTGTAATCCTTGCTCATCGGCTCGCTTCCTTCATACCCAGGGCGCGGCGGATCGCACCGACCGCCGCGTACAGGCGGCTCGGTGCGGGTGCGACGACCGGGGGCGGTGTGTCGTCGATGTCGGCGGTGACCTCCAGCCATCCGCACAGTCGGCAGCCGGCGAGGAAGACGAGGAGATCGTCGCGATCTTTCGAAAAGGTCGTGAGCAGGGCATGTAGCGACGTCGGCTGACGGGTCAGGCGGGACGCCACATGCAGAAAGGTGTCGCGTCGCTCGAGCGAACCGAAGTCCGGCCAGCGCCGCAGCTTGAGGCGGCGGTCGCCGGGAATGCCCAGCGCGTCGGGTTGCCAGTTGCCGGTCAGCGCCAGCGCCCACAACACGTGCGCGAGCGATGAGCGTACGGCCGTCGACGGCGGAATGCCGCGTGGCACGCTGGACAGCATCACCTGACCCTCGCCAAGTACTTCGGCGAGGCGACCTACGGCCGACGGCGCCAGCCAGGCGCAGCGATTGGCCGGGTCGAGCAGCGCGGTCGGGCCCGATGCCGTAGACACGTGGACCATGCGGTCGCGCGTTTCCGCTCGTGCCACTTCGTCCAGCCAGCGATCGAGCGGGCTGGGAGGAAGGGCGGCGGTCATGTGGGGCGAATTCGCGGCGGCGGGCAGGTCGCGCACCGGCGTGCGAAGCAGCGACATCACATCGGACATCTGGCTGATGTTGGGCCAGCGATCCAGGAAGATGGCGGGAACCGACGAGGCGCGACGCGGACCCGCGATGACACAGCGCGGGCCGCCACGGACGGCGGGCGGGAGGTCGCCCAGGCTCACCGCGAAGAACACGTCGCATTTCTCACGTGGCGCGGTGTGCCATGTGATGCCCGCCAGACGGAGTCCCGCACGTAGCAACATGGCGTCGCCCAGTGGCATGGGGCCAAAGGCGATGGCAAGGGCGGCCTCGCTCATGCGGCCCCCGTACCGACCAGGGTGCGATCGCGACGCTCGCGGACGATACCCACGAGCCAGCGCACCTCGTTGTGATCGTCCGACACCGGCGAGACGTAAAGCTCGTTATCGAACGCTTCGCCATTCTTGCGGTAATTGCGGACCACGACCTGGGTGGCCTGCTTGAGTGCGATCGCACGACGCAGCGCCGAAATCGCCTGGGGATCCGAATCCGGACCCTGCAGGAAGCGGCAGTTGCGCCCGATGCACTCCGCGGCTGTGTAGCCGGTCAGCTGTTCGAAGCGACGGTTGACGAAAGCGATGGGCTGATCGACCGCCTGTGCGTCGACCATGATGACGCCCGCACCGATCGCCTCGAGCGTGCTCTGCAGATCGCTGAGACGTCCGCGGCTGACGCCGAAAAGACTGACATCCATGACGCTGATGACGCGGAACCGCTCGCCCCGCTGAGTGACGGTACGCGCCTGGAAGAGAAGAAATTTCTCAATCGCGCCATCGCGGCGAAGCTGGCCTTCGGTGCTCAGCTCCGCACTGTCGATGTCCAGCAAGGGGGCGGCCTGGGGCAGCATGAGGGTGGCCGGCATGCGAAGGCGCAGCTCCGCGCCGAGCAGGTCCTTTTCATTGATGCCCAGCCGATCAGCGAAATCACCGGCCGTCTGTACGACCCGACCCGATGCGTCGGTGATGCAGAGGCCGAGCCGGGTGGCCCGTAATCCCTCACGAAGAAGCGCGTTCTCTGCTTCCAGATAGTCCATGACTCGCGTAACCCCTGTCCGGCGTGCGATTGGATCGATTTAGGCAATTTTGCCGAATTTTACTACTTAAGTGTGACTTAGTGCACATATACGGCCGTCGCTCCCGCGACTTGAGGACGCAAATGTGAAGACGCCCCCAGTGGGGGCGTCTGATTTCGTCTGCTATGCGCGGTTACTGGGCGCGACTGGTCAACCCAGTCGTGCCATTTATGTGCATTCTGAGGTACGAGCGGATGGCGTGCTGTGACCGCCATCCGCTTATTGAAAATCGTCCCTCGGGTCACCCTCCCGTCATGTCCGGGAGGGGGCGCTCTGCACAGCTTCGTGGTTCTTGGTGATCGACTGCGACGGCTGGGCTTGCTGGCGCGCCAGGTCGCTCGCAACGAATGCCTCGGCGCTGCTCTGCGCCAAGGGTGTATTGGCCGCTTTCACCACATCGACCTCCGCATGCTGCTTGAAGGGCGAGTTCTCGGCGCCCTGCATGGCATAGACCTTGGTCGCGTCCTGGTTGAGCACGACCTGATCGATGCTCCTCATCCCGGCGACGGTCGCCGCCGACGTGAGCGAGCCCGCGATGTTGGTGGTGTGCGGGCCGGACTCGCGGCCATGCTGTGCATCGAGACCCTGCACACGGTCGAGCGCCTGACGGAACATGCCGTTGGCGGGATGGCTTGCGTCGGCGAGTGACGGTACGCCCGCCTGGCGTTGCGCGCTATCGATCGCCTGGAAGGTCTTCGGGCCTGCAATACCGTCGGCCTCGAGGCCATGCGCACGCTGGAAAGACTGCAACGCTTCCCTGGTCTGCGTACCGAAGTGTCCGTCCGCGGCAAGCGGGCGCCCGTTCGAGCCGGTGATGCCCTGATCGCGCAGGTGGGCTTGCAACGCTTCGACCGACGCGCCCGTGGCGCCTTCGCGCAGCGAAGCTGCCGTCGGCGAGTGTGTTGCGGAGGGTGTTGCCGGTGCCGGTGCCGCCGGTGCCGCCGGTGCTGCCGGCGTTGCGGCGGGCTGCGCCTTGTCATGCTGCAGGTTCTGTTCGAGCGCCTTCAGCGTGGCCGGTCCGACGATGCCGTCCGCCTTGAGATGATGGTCCGTCTGGAACCGCTCGATGGCGAGCTTGGTTTCCTTGCCGGCGTGGCCGTCCACGACCAGTGGCTTGCCGTTGGTGTCGGTGTAGCCATGGGCGTTGAGCAGGGTCTGGACGTGCTCGGCTTTCTCTTTGCTCATCCGGTGGCCGCCGCCACCGGCCAGCGGGATCGGATCCGGACCGCCGGGCTTGTATCCCTTGTCGAGCGCGCCTTCCCATGCCTGCGCGGCGTTCTTACGCTCGGCAAGGCCGTTGTGGCCGCCATTGATGTCCTTGCAGGCGCCTGTGACATCGGTCTGATGACCGTGGGGCTGGACGCGATCCTTCCAGTAGTGGATGGCGATCTTTGCGGCGACATCGCGATCGGCGGCCAGCTCGGGGTGGTTGACCAGATCAAGCCCCAGCTCCTTGCCGACGGCCTCGTAGTTCGCACGGCCGGTCAGCTGCACATAGCCGCGACCGTGGAATTTCCAGCCGTCGCCCGGCTCGGTGTTTCCAAGATTTTTCTTGCCCCAGCCACCGCCGTAGATTTCGTTGGCGATCGCCTCCTGACCACCCGCGGCGACCTTGTTGGCTTCAGCGAGCGTGTTCATCCCGTTGCGGCCGGGGAAGACTTCGAGCAGGCGACTGCCGGAGTAGCCCAGGCCTTCATTCATGCTCGAGTAGCCTCCGCACTCCACCTGCATCTGGCCCATGAAATTGGCCAGTTCCCTGGGGTCGGTAATGCCCGCCTTCGTGGCGGCGTCCATCAGATAGTCGGCGTTTTCTTTCGCGGACATGGTGTAACTCCTGGTTGACTTAAAAGGGAAGGTCGTCCGCGGCTTATTGCCCCGGGACGCCGTTCTTCTCGATCGCCGGATCGCTCTTGAGCTTGAGCGTCGCGTCGATCAGTGCATCGTCATCCGTGTCGGTGACCTTGCCCGCCTGGCAAGCGCTCTGTTTCACCGGTTTGTCCTGGCCGTCCTTGAGCACCACCAACCCGCCGTCTTGCAGGTTGTTCGAGCCTGAAACCGAATAAACGACGTATTTGAACCCAGCGTTGGTGAACGAATAGGCATAACCGCCGGTATTACCAGCGAAGCCCAGGTGCGTACGCGTGAATTCGGCCGGAGCATTGGCAGCGGGATAGGTCAGCTCCGGCTTTGCCGCATCGCGTCCGTAGGCGTAGTAGAAATGGCCGCTGCCGTGCGTAACGTCGCCCGCCGCGCACATGGAGACCGTCTTGCCGCCTCCGGCAAGCGGGCACGAAAACACCGGTTTGTCGCCCCTGGCGCACATCGTCGGCGCGGGCGCGGCAACGCCGATAGCGGGGGCGATGAGTGCGGCGGCGAGCAGAAACGCGTTTGCATCGGTCTTCATGGTGGAACTCGACTCCTGGATGACGTAGTGGCGGGACGTTCGCGCCGGCCTCAGATGTTAAGTGGCTCGACCTTAGCTTTTTCCATCAGCCGCGAGGTGAAGTACTTGTCTTCGTAGTGACGGATGTACGTCACCCTCCTTGCCCTCGATATGCGCCGCTTCCTTATGCAGGATGAGCATGTCGCGCTGCCTGGTGGCACCGCCGCTTTCATTCTCAAAAACGGCTACGGCATCGGCACCGTCGGCGTCGCCGCTGGATTTGAAGGCGACGAGCTTCGTACCCGCGGGAGCAAAGGCGGCAACCTCCGTTGGCGCAGAGGGCTGCGCGGCCGCCGCTATCAGGGTAGCGGGGAGGGCTATCGCTACGATGGTTACCAGGGCAATGCGCATGCTGCGGACATCCTGTTCGACGGGATGAATCGTGGTCATTTTATGGCGGGTATTTCGACAGTCGCGCATCTGTGCCTGCGCATATCATTGTTCGCCTGGATTCTGTGCCAGCCGGTAACTCGGTGTCCGCGGCGCACATATTCTGCAGGGTCATGCCACACATAGGTGTAACTCCTGTTGAAACGCCATAATCGATGGTTCGTTATGGCGTGGGCACGCCCTGGTCCTCGATCTCCGGATCGCTCTCCCACTGCAGGGTCTTTTCTATCAAAGAACGGTCCGGCGCAACGCTGACCTTGCCGGCTTCGCAGCGGGATTGCCTGATGGGCTTCGTCTCGCCGTCTTTCAACACGACCAGCCCCTGGTCTTCCAGATTGTTTGACCCAGAAATCGAGTAGATGACGTACTTGAATCCCCTATTGGTGAAAGCGTATGCAAAGCCGCCGGTATTACCGCCGAACATCAAGTGAGTTCGAGTGAACTTGGCCTCGTCGCCCGCACCGGGATACCGCAACTCCGGTTTCGAAACGTCGCCTCCGTAGGCATAGTAAAACTGACCTCCACCATGGGGTTCGCCAGCAGTGGCACAAAGTGAAACGGTCTTCTTGCTTCCGGCCAGGGGACACGAGAAGACCGGCTGGTCGCCCCTTGCGCACATCGTCGGCGCGGGCGCGGCGCCGACAGCGGGAGCGGTGAGGGTGGCGGCGAGCAGAAGCGCGCTTGCACAGGTCTTCATGATCGAATTCGACTCCTGGATGACGTGGTGGCGGGACGTTCGCGCCGACCTCAGATGTTAAGTGGCTCGACCTTGGCTTTTTCCATCAGCCGCGAGGTGAAGTACTTGTCTTCGTAGTAACGGATCTTCTCGCAGAGGACCGGATGCGGAATGCCTTCGTAGAGGAATACTTCCTTGTCCGTGCCCATCGCCTTGAGTTCCTGCGGCAGCATGAGCGCGCGCTTCTCTTCGGTATGGCTGGTCGAGACGTCACCCTTCTTGCTCTTGGTGATGTTCTCGCGACGCACCGTGGTGTAGCCCAGCATGTCGGAGTAGTCGTTGGCGTCCTGCTGCTCGCGCGGGGCGAAGACGATCTGCAAGGCATGGTTGGTGATGACCGTGCGTGAGACGTCCTTGCCGTAGGTCGCGTCCAGCTGCGCCATGCTCTGGATGATCGGTAGCAGACGGATGTTATAGCCGGCCATGTACGAAACGGCCGAGGCGATGATTTCGACCTTGCCGATAGAAGTGAACTCGTCCATGAGCAACAGGCACTGATGCTTCAGCTCCTTGTTGTTCTGCGGCAGTTCCTTCGTGTTGAGGTTGATCAGCTGGCTGAAGAACAGGTTTACGATCAGTCGGCTTTCGGACAGCTTGTTGGGCTGGATGCCGATATAGATCGTCATCTTCTTCTTGCGGACATCGGTCAGCAGGAAGTCGTCTTCGCTGGTGGCCGCGTCCAGCACCGGGTTGATCCAGGCGTTCAGCGGCTCCTTGAAGGTACCGAGGATCGAGGCGAACGTTTCGGCCGCCTGCGAAAGCATGTTGGCGAAGGCCGACTGGGCATTCGAACTCAGGAACGGCTGCTTCGACAGGGTGGTGTACAGCTCCCGCAGGTCGGTACCGTCGCCCGACGACAGACGATAGATCATGCCGAGCGTGGGCTTGCTGCGCAGCATCAAGGGCAGGTTGTTCTTCTCGTCGAACTCCCACTTCTCGCAGAGGTAAAGCGAGAAGGCCATGAAGGCGTTACGTGCCTGGCTGACCCAGAACTTCTGGTCATCGGAGCCGTCCGGGTACAGCATCGTGGCGATGCTCATCAGATCGGACACGCGGAAGGCGGGGTCCTTTGAGACATAACTCAAAGGATTCCAGCGGTGCGTGCGACGGTCTTCCGCAAACGGGTTGAACAGGTAGATTTCCTGTCCCTGGGATTTACGCCAGCCGCTGGTCAGGTCGAAGTTTTCCTGCTTGATGTCCAGGACCACGATGGATTCCTGGTAGTCGAGCAGGTTGGGGATGACCACGCCCACGCCCTTGCCCGAACGGGTCGGGGCGGCGAGGATGACGAACTGCTGCCCCGGCAGGCGGACGAGGTCTCCCTTGAACTTGCCGACGAGAATGCCGTTGTCCGCGGGGGAGAGCATCTTTTGCTTGCGCAGGTCCGACGCATGGGCGAAGCGTGCGTCGCCGTGCATGGCCTGCTGCTTCTTCTTCATGAGGAAGTAAAGCGCCACGAACCACAGGATCAGCGGCAGGCCGAAGCCCAGGCCACCTGCGGTCTTGATCTTCCACGCATGGGGCGCGACCTGCGGCAGGCCCAGTGCCCGGACGTATTCGTAGTAGGTGGCGAACCTCAGCGGAATCTGCCCCAGGCCGAGAAACAGCAGGGTCAGGTACCCCGAGAGCACCTCACCTGCGAGGAGCGCGATGACGAACAGGCCGGCGGCCCAATATCCCCTGGTCTTACTCATGCTCTATTTACCTTCCTGGCACGGTTGGATTGCGGGCGGAAGTGTAACGTTGCGATTGGTTTTTGGCATGGGCTCATCTCAAAGCCCATGGCTCGGTTGGGAGGGATCGCGCGACGGCGGTTGTTGCTGCGCCACCTGCGCGCTCTGCCGCCCCTGCGCGGCTTGTGCCGCGGCGATCCAGGCGTCGCTGCTCTCGGCCACGCTGGTGCGGGCCGCCTGCTCCGTCGGCAGCTCGGCGACGCGCTTGAGCGGCGACTCCATCGCGCCCTGCACGCCATAGATGCGCGAGGCGTCGTCGCTGAGCACCGCCTTGTCGATCCGCTCAAGCCCGTCCTGCCGCGCCTTGACCACCATGCTGCCGGCGATGTTCTCGCTGATGACGTCCGGCTGACGTCCCTGGGCACGGTCCAGCTCGTGAACGGCGCTGCGCGCCTGCCTGAACATCGGATGGTCGGGGTGATCCGGGTTGTTCAGGGGCACGCTCGGCTTGTCGTGCGCGAACCACGAACCGGGGTGGGTGAGGGTGTTCCAGGCGCTGTGGGCTTTTTCCTCGACAGCGTGGATGCCCTGGGAGATTTCGTGGCCGACGTGTTGGACACCTTCCTTCAGGTGCTCGAAGCCGTGTTCGACAGCCAATACGCCTGCGCCCACGGCGTCGACGACGCGGTGCTCAACGGCGTCCTTGAACTCGCCGATCGCCTTGGGAATTTCCCACGCTGCCGACAAGCCCATGCGGATGTCGCGGACATCGTTGCGATAGCGGTCGACCATGCCTTCGTGGGCGCGATACCGAGCCTGGCTTTCCGCATCCATGATGGAGTGACCGAGGCGCGGATTGATCGGCGTGAAGTTGTCGATGGCATGCGCATCGAAATCGATGGCCTTGACCGGGTTGCGAGGACTCAGTAGCGTGCTGTCGTCGCGGTATCCCGCCTTGCTTAGGGTGTCGATGTCCTTCTCGGTCGCGTAGACACGCACTTCCCCAAAGTGCGGACTCGCTGCGGCGACAACGTCGCCGGCGCGAACATGGTCGATGACCTGCGAGCCACCTGACGGAATGCCCTGATTCAGGCCGGCCGCGCCGTAAGCATTGAACGTTTCGCCGTGCAGGCCGAACCGCGACGCGTTGATCTCGGCCAGCGTGCCGCCCAGCGAATGGCCGGTGACGGTGACATTCAGAGGCGTGCCATAGGTCTCTGACTTTTCCTTCGCCGCCGCAAGTACGCGCTTCGTAAATGCTTCGGAGTCCGCGGTTTGAAGGTTGATGCCCGTAAGCACCATGGCGGCATCGACACCACCATCCTGGACCGGTTCGCGATCGAACTCGGTGCCTCGATAAGCAATCACGACCTCGCCGGTGTCCACGCGCTCGTACGCGGTGGCCTGGAAGCCGGTCCGCGGATTGTTCATGGTGTCGATGGCCTTGTACTCGACGCCGTCCAGGATGGTGCTCTTGTCGAGCACCGGGTCGTTATATGCGTCCTGTGCGAGTAAGGCGTAATCGGTCGACTTGAATGTCATGGCTTGCGCTCCTCAGCCTTCATCGTGACCGAGAACAAACGGCCGGCTCCGTGGAACTGGCTGCGGTCGGCAATACCGGTGTCGACTCGGACCGTCTGCGACTTCGTGTACGAACCTTCCGCGAAGTAGCGAGGGATGGCATTTCCGGCAAGGAGATCGTCATGGAACAACGATGCGCTGAACGTTACCGTCGCATGGGTGAGTTCGATACCTGCCGCCATCAGCGCCCAGTGACAGGTGCCCTTGCCAAAGTAATCTTCATCCTGGAGCAAATCGAGATATACCGTCGCGCGATAGATGTTGTCGTGATCGTGACGGAATTCGATGTCGGCGCGTTTTTCAGGGACGATGCGCGCGCCCATGACCGGCGTCGGCGGGACGCACAGCTCGTTTGTGACGCGATAGTCGGCGATGCCGTGGATTCGATCGAACGGACCCGGCGCGCCATCGATCGTCGCGGTGATCTCGTACCGCATTTTGGGGGCCGGATTCTGCTTGATGTCGGGCTGGGTCATGTTGGCACCGTAAGCGTTGAGATGGATGGCGAATAAAGAAAGAAAGGGTAGGGCGAGTCGTCGGTTCATGGTTGGCTCGTGCTCCTATCGGCCCATGGCGGAGCCGTAATGAATCGTCGGCGTTTCGGTCTGCGCGGTTTGCTGCATTGTCGGCGGGTTGTGGTGCGCTACCTGGGGCACCTGCGCGGCGACGGACTGAAGCACGGCGGTGCTTCGATCAATGGACGTGGATATGCCTGTTTCTGTCGGCACCTCCACCATCTTTTTGAAAGGGGAGTTCATATCGCCCTGGACGGCGAACGTACGGCTGAAGTCGTCGTTCATCACGACATGGTCAATCCGGCTAAGCCCGTGCAGGCGTGCTTCGGCTGTCAGCGCACCGGCCAGGTTTTCGCTCATGTGATCGGGCTTACGGCCGGTGCTGGCGTCAATCGCATGCACTCGCTTGAGTGCATCGGTATACATGGCATGGTCTGGGTGACTCGCGTCGGTAAGCCTTGGGGGATGGAGCAGGCGATCGAGCTCGGCTGAGCCCGTGTCTGAACCCCACACGCTCCGTGCAACTGACTCGGGGATCATGTCGAACGCGCGGGCGCCGTGTACGCTTGCGGCAGCGACGTGGCTTGCAGCTGCGTCAATCGCCCGGGAGGCTTCGATGGCCCCCTGTCCAACCGCTCGTGCCGCTGGCGCGGAGCGGTCGGCGAGTTCGTGGAGATCCCGTTCGACGCGGTTGGCGTACAACGCCGCGGCGTGCACGGCAAGGGACGGGCCGACGATGGCCGGGTTTTCCAATGCGTGCGTGTACGTCTCGCGCGCACGAAGGACATCGGACCGGTAACGGTCGATCATCCCGCTGTTGGCCCGGTAACGCGCTTCACCCTCAGGGCCGATCAACGCCGTTTCTCCCTCCCTCGGAACGAAGTTGCTCATGGAATGCGACTTGCGCGCTATCGCGCTTACCGTGTCGCCCAAGGTGGTGTTCTCACGGCCGTAACCAGCGCGCTGCAGCGTGCTGATGTCATCGGCTGTCGCGTAGACGCGCACTTCGCCAAAATGACGGTTCGCGGCGCTGACGGGGTCGCCGGCGCGAACATGGTTGATGACCTGGTTGCCACCCTCAGGTGCGCCACCTATCAGACCTGCGGCGCCGTATGCGTTGAAGGTCTCGCCTTTGAGGCCGAACTTTGCTGCGTTGAGTTCGGCCAGGCCGCCGCCTAGGGAGTGACCGGTCAGGGTGACGTCGGGTTGTTTCCCTGCGGCTTTGGCATCCCGTGCAGCGCGAGCCAGCACGTCACGTGTGAAGAGCTCGGACTCCAGCTGTTGGATATCCAGACGCGATGACGCCATGGTTATATCGACGATGCCGTCCAGCGGATCATCCGTTCCGCGGTAGGCAATGACGACCTGCCCTGTGTCGACGTCGCGATAAGCGGTCGCGAAGAAGCCCGTTGCTCCATCCATCGCCGTGTCTTCTATGGAGAACGTTCGGTCGCCATTTGTGATGTTCCGCTCCATCGGGCCTGTCGAGTAAACGTTGTTCGCAAGAAAAGCATAATCACTGGTCGATGGGTTCACGGCTGCATTTCCTTTGCAGTGACACTAATTGAAAACGTTTTATGAGAATCCGGGTACGCGTGACGATCCCTGTTACCCATGTTTCGAGTTTCGAACTCGTCGTTCTGGTAGGCATCGAACGAGAAATATCGGGTCTCGCTCTTCCGTTCCGCAAAGGTTCTTGCGGACACCGGGGTGATAAATCTCATGCGTCCTTTGGCGGCCTCAGCAGTAATGCCTGCAAGCTTCCAGTGACACACACCCTTGCCGAAATAGTCTTCGTCTTTGAGTAAGTCGACATATATTTCCGTGGTGTAAGTGGTATCGCTTGCCTTAACGAGCCGCAGCGGGACGTGCTTGCCGGGAAGATACCGTGCACCCGATATGGGCTGCTCCGGCACACAACCGTAATCTGTCACCCCATAGTCTGCGGACGCGTCGACGCTATCGAACGCCCCAGGCGCGCCGTCGATGACCACGCTCAGGGCGTAATGCATCGTCGGATGCGGGTTCAATGCGATCTTTGGATCTTCCATGTTTCCACCACATGCAGTCAGTAAGAGAAACAGGCCGGGGACGGCGACCTGCACGATTTTCCGGGCCACCCTTGCGTGGGTAGCCCAGGTAAACGCGCCAGGGACGAATCGCGCGAAACGGTTGATGCGAATGCTGCTCATGGGACAGGCGCGATCACGCGCCCGTATCTTCGGGTTTCAGCCCCATCGAGTATTCCTCGAGATCCTTGCCGTCGATCCATCCTGTCGCGCAGTCGCCCGCGTAGTGGCCATCAGGTTTGAGCGTGCAAGCGGTGCCGCTCACCGGGCGTTTCCACTCCACATGCGTATCCGCGTCCTTGCAGGCGTCGTTGCCCTTGCAGTTCTTCACGGTGGCCGTGGGGACCACCTTTACCAGTGCGCGGATGAGTTCGCCTTCTTTGCGCTGAGACGCGAGCAGGCATACGAGCTGGTTCTTGCCGACGTGCGCGACCGGTCTGGCTCCGGCGCTCCTGAAGTTGTCCTGCAGCATCGTTCCCTTATCGTTAGCGATGCCACCGAAGGCCAGGTTCGACGTGCAGTCATCGCCGACCTCGACAGCCTCGCCATCGATAGTGCAGGCGACGTTGCCGTACGAATCCTTGCCGCATGCCACCTTGGAACCGTTTGAAGACGACTGCAGCAGCGATTGGTAGGTCTGTGCATCGGCCTTGGCGGCGAAAGCCGGTGCGGCCGTCACTAGCATTGCTGCGGCGATGCTCGGGAGGAGGGCGAGGCGATGCCTGGCGATAGTCATTGTTGGATCCTTGGCTGACGGCCGGAAGGCCTCAAGCGGTCTGGCTCGGCGCATGCGAGGGCGTCGTTTGCGTCGGGACGTTAGTTGCGAGCTGCGATTGCTGAGCCGAAGCTTGCAGTGCCTGCTTGCCGCTTTCTTCAAGAGACGTGTTTGCCGCTTGCTGTGTCGCCGCTTCGGCAACCTGCTTGAACGGCGAGTTCAGCTCGCCCTGGACGGCGTAGACCTTGCTGGCGTCTTCGTTGAGGACGGCATGGTCGACCCGGGTCATGCCCTGTGCGATGGCTTTGCCGGTAAGGACGCCAGCGATCTGGTCGCTCTGTACATCGGGCGTGCGCTGGTGCTGCGCGTCGAGACGATGTACTGCGTCGCGGCTCTGCTGAAACATGGCGTTGTGCGGGTGACCGGCGCCATCAAGACGTGGTGTGGCCGTGCGCAGGGCTTCGGTCGTCGCCGGACCGACCACGCCGTCGGGTTGCAGGCCGTGCGCGCGCTGGAAGCGTTCTACCGCGGCCTTGGTGTGAGCGCCGAAATCACCATCGAGCTTGATGGCTTTGCCGTGTTCGTCGTGATAGCCGAGGTGAGTCAGCGATCTTTGCAGGGCTTCTACGCGTTCGCTCTTGTCGCCGTGGCGGAGCGTGCCCTCGTGGTGAGCAGGAGCGGGACGAGCCGTCACTGCGTGGGGCGTGATCCCTGCAGACGCGGCAGCGGAAGCGTGGGCTGTTGCAGGGGCGTGCCCTGCACCCGGCTGCGCCGATGCGGGCGCTGACGTCGTGGGTCCGCTGGCCGCGTGCCCGTGCAGCGGCTCACGCACCTGGAACTCCGGCTTCGCACGTAGCGCGCCGACGATCTCCATGTTCTTGCCGTCCCAGTAACCGTGTTCGCTGACTGTGACCTTGGCCGGACCCGTGCTCACCTGTGAGCCGACAAATTCGATGTGACCCTGGGCGTCGTAGCCCTTGAAAACGGCCACGTGCTGGCCGGAACCGTGCTTGTCCTTGAACATGAGGATATCGCCGGGTTGCAGCGAACCGTTCGGCTTGCGGGCGTCATCGGCGGACACGACATCGAAGTGGTCGCGCGCGTAGTGTGTCGGGTTGCGTCCGTCAAAGAGGTCGTGCGTACCGAACGGTGTTGCGGGGACAGCGTACCCCGCGTCATGCAAGCCACGCCAGACGAAGGACGAGCAGTCAACGCCTGCACGGCCGTCATGATCGTTGTCCTGCTCGGTGCGGCTGCTGTCGGTGTGCCCATGGCCGCGATCGTTAGACAGCCTCATGTCCGGCCGGCCGTATTCGTACTGGCGGCCGGACTTAAAGAAGTGTTCGTTGATTTCGTTGTAGATGTCGCGGCTCATGCGTTGTCTCCGGCAAGGATCGTCTGTTGGCGCGGCTGTAAGGGTTGCAGCTTGTTTGCGATGTGCTAGCGGCCTGGCTTGGGCATGTCCGGGGACGGTGCCGAAGGGTCCTGGGCTTGCTGGCGGGTGGTGTCGATGTGCGACGGCGACGCAGATGTGAGCTTCGCGATCTCGGCGCTGCTTTGTTCGATCGGTGTATTTACTGCCTTCGCCGTGTCGACCTCCACCAGACGCTTAAGCGGCGAATTGAGGTCGCCCTGCACGCCGTACGCACGGCTGCCATCGTCACTGAGTACGACGTGGTCGATCTTCGTCAGGCCCTGTTTCTTTGCTTCGAGCACGACGGAACCGGCGAGCTGATCGCTCTGCGTATCCGGTGTGCGTCCGTAGTGCGCATCGAGGCGACGCACGGCGGCGCGTGTCGCTTCGAAGAGCGCATGGTCTGGGTGAGCGGGGTGGTCCAGGCGGGCAGGGCTGGTCTGGCTCTGCGAGGCAGGTGGCATCTCCTGGGGCCGGCCCACGTTTCCGTCCGCGAGACGCTGCATCACTTCGGGCGTCAGTCGTCGCTGCCAGTCCTCGAAGCGATTCTCGCGGTCGTCCAGGCCGGCTGGCCGGCCATTGAGTGCCAGCGTGGCGGCGCGGACGTCCTCCCGGGCGTCCTGCGGCACCTGTTTCTCCCAGTACCACGCGGCGATCTTCGAGGCGTGCTGCGGGTCAGCCGCGAGGTCCGGCTGCCTGACCAGATCGAGGTCCAGCGCTTCGCCAGCGGCGCGGTAGTTGTCCTTGCCGATGAGGGGGACGTAGCCGCGGCCGTGATACTTCCATCCGTCGCCCGGCTCGTCGTTGCCGAGCCGTCCGCCATACATCAGTTCGGCCAGTTGCTCGGGCTTCCCCATCAGCGCCTGTTTGCGCGCGGCGTCCAGAGCATCGTTGCCCTCGCGCCACGCTTCGGGCACCGGGATCTGGGAGATGTTTCGCGTATAGCGAAAACTCTCCTCGAGCCGGTTCAGCCCGTTGGATTCGTGAGTGACCTGAGCCATGAAGTTGGCCAGTTCCATAGGACGAGTAATACCCGCCGCCGTGGCGTCAGTCAGGACCTGGGTTTCGCGGTCAGGCGGCATGTGGCCGGTTGCCTCCGGTCAGGGCGTTGAATGAGGGGGCAGGGTGACGGTGAACGGCATAAGCTTGGTCGAATCGTTCATCATGAAATACTTCCCTGAGACCTCGATCTGGCCGCGGTTCTCGTGAAAACCCTCGCTGCCTTTGTCCACCCACGACGAATAGGCTTCCTCGATGCCGGGAACGTCCGCATAGCGATCGGTCAGGATTGTTCCGGTGTCGGGAGAAAGCTCGACGACGTTGAGGACGGTCTGCGAGAGGGAGGTGGCCTGGCTGGTATCGCTCTGCACGAGTACGTACAGGGAGCCGTTCATCGCGAAGCAATGCGTCGCGCGGTTCTGGTAGTAGTGCTCGGGCACCGGGATGGCGGTAATCCATCGCGGTCGCTGGCTGCCGGTGTCTTTGACATAGACGTAGGCGTGGCCATTCATGCCTTCCTTCGTCGTGTCGCCGGCTATGCATTCACCGCCCGGGACGGGCGTCGAACCGTAGGCGCTAAAGGCCTTCGGCACCACGACGGCCGCATCAGCCGCATGAGTTGCCAGCATGCCGACGGCCACGACGAGGCATGGCATGAACAAGGCGCGGAGTCGCGCCATGCTGGCGGCTGCCAGCGGAGAACGGTCAATCGTCACGTGTAACTCCTGTTTGATTTGCTGCGCTGCCTGGCCTCCTGCTGGCCTAACCCACCGTCCTGGCAGGGTATCGCGGTTGGTGCTTCAGTGTAGTGTCACTTCCGGCAGCTGACTCGGATCGAAATCCGCGAAGGCTACGGCGCCCAACTCCCGGGCCGTCAGCTCGATGTGCGTTTCCTTGTCGGTACTGGAGTCGGCCACCCTGTGAACGACCCTGAAGACGAAGCAGTTCCTTTTAGCACTGACGTATATAAAATTGTACTTGTGCGACCAGCGCTCTGGGCTGTCCCGGCCGATTACGATGGTGAAGTGCCATTTGCAATGCGCGAATAGGCATATGGGTGGCCCGCCAACCCTCAGCATCGACAGCACATCGGCGCGGTTTCGCCGGTCAGATCCCCCTTGATGGACTCCTGAACCTTCACGCCACCAGTTGCAAACGACGTCCGGTTGTCCGACGCGGATCCTGGAGCTGTCGCGGCGCGATTCTAGGCCGCACTAATGGCACGTTCCGTGAGTTGTATCGCAATTCTGAGGTGCGGATGATGTTAGCGCATGCCTCCACTTTCCGTCTCTTTTTGGCGGTGCTCCCGCTATCATTCGCCTGTGGGCGCGCACCGCCAGAACCAACATCAAGGAACAAGGACAGCACGATGACAGACACTTCCCAGAAGGGCAGGCCGCGCTCGGCCCATTTTGGACGCCTTGCGTTTACCGTTCTGGCCCTTGGCACGGCTCCCTGGATAACGGCACGCGCCGCCGACACGTGCGAATCGACGTTCAAGTCTTCGGGTAGCCCAGCCTCGGGACTAATGTTCGACGCGCGTACCAGCGCGGGCAATGTCAATGCCAACGACGCCATCGAACAGATGAAAGTCATCGGTGCGGCGGAGGAATTCACGGTGGGACCGGCTCGCGCCAACGGTGCCAACGCCACCCTCGTTCTCGTACAGGAAGCGACCTCCGTCGCCCGCGGCTTCGAGTTCCAGGTAAGCGCGCAGGATCGGGGACCCGTGACTATGCATGTCGGCATGCCCGCTGGCATGAAGGCCAAGGACGAGGATGTCCGTATTGTCATGTGCCGCATGCTTGGTCAGATCAAGCCCGTAGGCCAGGCGTCGGTGGCGCAGGCTAGAACAAGACCCGCCGATAGCGCTCCCGTTGTCTCGGTTCCTGCAGCCCTTCTGAGGCCGGCGCTTGCTTCGTCGGGACCGCTACCCGGCCCGGTGACGTCCCAGGCGTCGACGCAGCTGTGCATGGCTAACTGGACCAACACCATGACGGACGTGGCCATGAGGGACACAACGTACGGCACGTGGACTCTCGGGTCCGGATCGGACGAGGCAACCGTTGCCCTCGGTCGCGTAAAGCAGGCACTGGCAGGGATGCCTGATCTCAAACTTCGCAACGAGACGTACCACGACAGGGCAGGGTTGCTAACCATCGATGTCGTGCAGCCTGACGCTTATGTCGTGAGGCCACTGGATAACTCGTTGCCCGACATGCGTCCGTTCCCGCTGGAACTGGAGTACGACGCGTCTATGGGAGCGGTGTCGGTCGTCGTTCGTCCTAACCAGGAGCAGCTCGTCAGGGATCCGCTTTTGCGCTATGTCGCATGCACGCTTGCGGCGGTCGTCAATCACGCAGCGATGCCGAAGGTGCCCAAGGACGACTCCAAACGCTCACTTTTCAACAATCCGTTTAAGAAGGCCAGCGATCCGGCCGCGATACTCGCAGACACAAAACGCCAGCAGGTCGATGCCAAAGCGAGGCTCTATCAACGGGCCTTTTTCGCGAACAAAGCCATCGTGGTCACGCCCAATCTGGACGTGAGTGGCAAGTACTGGCAAATGAGCGAGCGCGACCGGCTCGTCGATGCCATGGTGGACTACTGGATGGATCTGACGGCTGTCATCCTGTGGCAACGCCAAGGAAGTACGAAAGAGCCCCCGCTGCGAACGGGGTATCACACCGGTATCGCGAGCACAGGACTCCGAGGTTTCGTAGGATCCCTGGTGGGCCCTGGCAAGATTTACGGCGTGTATTTCGTTGAACCCGGCACCTACGAACTGACGGGTGCCGTCAGCCACATGCGCCGTGCCACGTTGCCGCCAACCAGCGGCGAGCGATGGCGTGCGTCGGCATCGCTGGGAACCCTTGCTCTGGCGACTACGCAGGATGTGGGCTTCTTCAAGACAAAGGAGTGGCACGATGCCATGTACGACGCGATCCCCTATGAGAACGTCTATTGTGTGGCCGAGCATGTGCCTTCGGGACGGTGCGTGAGCACCGTGACCGAGAAGCTCGTGTACCGACCCAAAGTGATTGAGGAGGGATATCACGATTCGGTAGGGAAGCGGACCGCGCCGGGGTTGACGCTGACGGCATCACTCTCCAAACCATTCGCAACGTTCAAGGTGGGCGCGGGACAAGTCGCCTATGTGGATGGCTTCGCGGTCGACGCAGACTCCGCGACGATCGATCCCAAAGCGTGCATGGGTGCCGGCACCGAGGTTGCAACGTGTGCTCTCGCGCAGTTAAGCATCTGGCGCTATGCGGCGGACGACAACCTGATCTCGATGGCGCGCCGTGCGTACGGTGACAGTAAAGATCCGTTGGCAAAGGTATGGCGCGACGCTAAGCCTGTGCCGGTGAGCCTGAACCCTTCCGCTAAGGTGGTGGAGGGCACGGGCGACCCGCTGACGGGAGAATCTCGGTACGCGCTGAAGGTTCCGTAAGACTGTATCAGGACGCTTTAGATATCAACATAGGGAAGGATCAGATGGTATCGCGATCTGTTATGTGGTAAGGGCCCTTGTCGCCAGCGCTTCATTGATGGCATTGACCGCTCACGCCGCAACCGAATGTGAGCAAAATTATTCGTCCAGGCCCAGCGCTGACGGTGGGACCATCCATCATAGCTTCGTCGGTCTCTACGGCGCGGACACTGCTCAGGCCACGACGAGCCTTGAATCCAGCGCACGGAACATCGGGTCCCAGTCGCTCGGCGAGCCCCGCGTCGCTACCGACGGGCTCGTCACCATGGCGGTCGCCCAAAAGGCATCCGTGAAGGCGCGCGGCTTTCCGATCGTCATGGCCGTTTCGCCCCGGACCGCCTCGGCAATCATCGCGTTCCAGGTGGTCAAGGGCGTTACCGCGGCGACGGCGATGCGCAACATTTGCTCGTTCTTCGACGCGGCTGGCCGGAAAGGCGCCACTGCAAATGCAAGCGGCAAAAGGAGTGTCGCGAATGCTCAGCTGGGTCTTCCGCTGCTTGGCAGCCTCGACGGAACTCTAAACGACGCACAGGCGGCGCGGGACACAGCGATGGCAAGCCAGGCAGTCAACGACCTGGACGCTGCGGAGGCTGCTAACGCGCGCGGCACCGGCCATTCCCGACAGGCGCAAGGTACTTGCGCCCACGTCCGTCTTCGATCCGAAGGCGGTCGAGGCCAGCGCGCTTGCCGAGGGCACCGCTACCATCAGTGGCTTCACGTGCGGTCAGGTGGGTGGCCAGCAACAGCCCGCAGCTGACCAGGCCATTACCCTTTTCCCTATAGCCCATATCTGAAAGAGGCGATCGACCTCGTCGACGCGAATCGCTACAAGGGTGCCAAAGTGAGGGTAGACATCGACAAGCGTGTCTTCGACACTCGACTCAATGGCAAAACCAACAGCAATGGTGATTTCCGTTTTACCCGCTCAAAGGCGGGCCGCTATCTGGTGATGACGGTCTTCAGCGGGTCGGCCACCAAGATCCACAGAAATCTCCGCCGTCCTATGATCCGTCCCGAGACACCGTGTACGAGTGGACGGAGCAGGAGGAATCCACCTCATCGGCAACCGATGTCCTGCAGGCCTGTCACGGTGGAGCAGGACGGCCAGGTAATTGATGGCGTACTGGCGAAGTCGACCGGCAATGGTCGTTTACTTCCCGTGCTCAGCAGCGTTTGCAAGTAGCATCACACGGATTGATGCCAGAGGCTCGGTCGTTCATTTGCCGATGGAGATCTTTGCAGCCGCGTGCGGCACGGAGGCGGTCAGGATGCTGGCATAGTCATTTCGTGGCGCATCACGACGTCGATGAGCGGTCGTGCTGGAGCGAACGTAATCAGCCTTCCGTGCTCGTCGCGCCTAGCCTTGCACAAAGTTCAGACAGATGATCGGCCAGAGAGGGCTGTCTCGAGTGACATCTACTGTAACCTGACAGCTTGACTGCACGCGGAATAGTAAACGCGACAATTTGAGTCATCTCTCTTGCACAGACTGAGGCCTTTATCCTCAGCCTCTTCCTTGGTGGGTGCGCCATTGGTGTTCATCACCTTGTCACCGACCACCATCGCGACGCAACCGTTCCGATACGAGATCTGTATGCTGCAATTCGATCCGCCCTTGGTCATGCAATCCGCGATAGCCGATTGTTCCGCATCGGCTTGCGATGGGCGATTCACCGAGGTTCCCAGAATGCCCTTAGGGTTATCCGAAGCGATCGCTAGCCATTTGGTGGACCACACAGCGGGAGGCGGTCCCTGCTGTGTGGTGCCTTGATTGTTTCCGGGGATCGGGACGCAAGTCTGCCAGCCTTGGCCCGACTGAGGATACTGACCAGGAGGACACCCGCCCTCTGCTACGGCAGAATCGCAAATGAGGAGGCCAAGCAGGATCAATATACCGAAAACTAGTTTCACGCTTTACCTCCACTCGTTGCTCGGTGCTTGCTTCATCGAATCGTTTTGAGCCACAGATTGCTGGTTGGCGGACCGCGTGTTATTGAATCCCGTGCCCATTATGTTCCCAGTATTCGCCTGGCCTACGCCGCTGCTAGGCGGTGCGTTATTACCCGCCCAAGACCCAGCCGGCTGACCTTGCGGCCCAGGGCGCGCACCCGCGCCCTGGAATACCGAATAGCTCAGCGCACTGCCCAAGGTACCCTGGAAGAACATTGCAGCCATCGGCGGCACGGAGACGATCAGGACACTGAGAAGCAAGCCAATACCTCCTTGCTGCATCGCGACGCTGCCGAGGCCTTCCGTATCGTTGCCGAGCAGACGGTTGGCGATCTTCGCGCCCCACAGCGCTTTGCTCACATTGATAGTCAGGTTAAGCACGATGCTTGCAACGACGCTGAGCAGAGCCATGGAGAAAATTGTGCCGACGCCATACAGCAGCCAGCGTTGGAACAGCGGCTTTGTCTGATCAAATATCAGGCATAGGATGAACAGAGGCCCAAGGCCAATGAACAGCGCCATGGCGAACTGATAGAGCAGCAGCATTGCGCCGGCGACCATGGGCGGGCTAGCCGTGCCGAACGTGGCGATCATGGCGGAGCGATCTTTCGCCCCCTGCATCTCTACATCGCCAGGTACCACCTGAACCGAGTTGATCGTACTTAACGCCAGCTGGGTATAAGCAAGGTTCTTGTCGATGGATTCCGACGTGGTGGAGTCATCATCACCGGTGAACAGACCATGCACTTCTTTGTCGAGGCCGACGGTGAGCCAATCGTGCAGGTCGGTCCCGGCCAACGCCATGGTCGTTGCCGCGCCTACAATTACCGCGATGCGTCCCATATTGAGTACTGTCTGCATCAGCGGCTCACGAGATTGGCCCGTGAGGATGCGGTAGCCCTGGAACAGTATCCAGAGGGTCACGACGACGAGCGCAATACCCGCGGCCCAGGTCATCATGCGACCCATCAGCTTCATGCCGAACTCGCTGATCTGATCGTTCAGATAGTCGTAGACCAGCCGGTAGTAAATGAAATCCGCGATATTTGGCATTCTGCCTGGTCCTGTGTCGCTCAAGTCGCCTTGGCGACGATGTTTATAAGAAAGCTGGTACGCGTGTGTAGCGGGAGATAGGGGCGTTTATTTGCCGAAAGCAGCCTTTAGCGCCACTACATTCACGAGAGTTCCAAATGCGCTAGGCGAGCCATTCATCGCACGACGCGATAGATTTGACTGCATCTGCTGGAGCATTTTGATCTGCGCGTCAGTCTGCTCCATGTTTGTTTGCCAGGTGATTCGCGCAGTTTCAATCGTCTGCGCATAGTGGCTGATCTCGGTATTTGCGAATGCGGCGTTTGCAGGGCTATTGCCAATCAGGGGCAGCATGGCCGTCGCGATTTGCGACAATTCGGACGTCGACGTCGCGACCGAATCAAGATAGATGACGGTATCGTTGTACTTCTGGTTCTTGGCCTCCACGATCAGGACGCAGAGATCCTGCTGTTGAGAGACCACATCACCGTTCAGGTTGGGAAGGAACTTGTCTAGCGCCGTATCAAGAACGCTGGCGAGGCCGCCGGAACTCTTGCCCGGACACTCCTGCTCGACGCCGAAGTCCTTGTCGATCTGCGTGAACTGATGCTTTAGCGTGAAGAGCTGGAAGTCTAAGTTCTTCAACTTGACCAACTGTGTCTGCCAGAAGCTAGCCTCGTCGACCGCGTGCTGTGCCATTTGCATGTAATGGCCCCACGTATCAGTCCAGTTTTTTGCTTCGATGGCATACTGCCTGATAGCGTTTGCGATTGCGGTGTAATCGATGACGGGGAGACCAGCCTTCGCGGGCTCGGTATGCAGCGAGCAACCCAAGGCCAGGCCAGCCACGAAAACGGTCTTCGCGGCCGTGCGGACGACGGATTGTGTGACAGAAGAAAAGCTTTTCATGGCGTTGCGGTCCTTGATCGATGGCGTGGCGCAGCTTTTGGTTTACGCGACGCGCGCGGACGAGGAGGAAGACGATGAGGGCGGGCGTGTGGGGGAGGGGTTGCCTTTGCCGCTGCCCTTGCGGTTTTCGTAGAATGCTTCGAGCCACTGCTCGGGGCGCAGGTCATTGGTTGAGACGCCCGCGTTCTCTGCGGTCACCTCCAGAATTTCGTGCATGATCTCGATGTTGTCCGTCGAAGCGGAGATCACCGCCAGCGCGTCATCCAGGCCGCGCAGATTCAACTGGCACACGGCCGAAGCGTGGCCTTGCTTCACGACGAAGCAGCGCGAACGCTCATCCAGACCGACCACCACCTGGTACTCGGCTTCGGTCAGTTTCAGGCCGTCGACATAGTCCTCGCGGCTGGCGTTCGGATTAGGCAGCAGAATCATGGTGGCAGTCTGCTCGATCAGCGCGGCCGAGATGTCGCTGGCCAGCGCGTCTTCCGGGCTCTGGGTCGCAAAGATGCCCATGCCATTCTGTTTACGAATGGTCTTCTGCTTGTTCTTCGCGAACTCCTTCAGGCCGCCCTTGCCGTCCAGGATCTTCCAGAATTCGTCCATGACGTAGATCAGACGGCGACCGTCGATCAGCGCTTCCAGGCGATGCAACAGGTAGTTGATGACCGGGGCGCGGACTTCCGGATTGTCGATGATATCGGTGTAGTCGAAGCCAATGATGTTGGCCTTGGTCAGATCCACGGTATCGCGCGGGTTATCGAACACCCAGCCGAGCGAGTTGCCGGCAGTCCACTTGCGCATGCGGATGAACAGACCGTCGTCGCCCAGGTTGGGCAGGCTCTTCTGGAAGTTGGTCATGTTGCGGAGGTGGATCGGCGTGTCGAGCATGTTTTCGACGGCGCGGAAGATGTCCTCTTCCTCGCGCGAGCTGTATACGCTCTTGCCGGCCAGCACCTTGATGAGGTTTCCCAGAAACTGGACGTTCTCTTCGCTGCGTTCGCACTGAAACGGATTGAATCCGGTGGGCTGGCCGTTCTCGAGCGCGAGGTAATTGCCGCCGCAGGCGCGCACGAAAATCTCCGCGCCACGGTCCTTGTCGAAGAAGAAAATTGTCGGCGCGGGGTCGAGCTTCTGCACCTGGCTCAGCAAAAAGTTGATCAGCGCTGTCTTACCGGTACCGGACTTACCGATGACCATCGTGTTGGCGATCGCCTTCTCACCCAGCGAGTTCTCGGCGGGGTGGGTGGCGTGAAAGTTGAAATAGTACGGCTGGCCATTGGTCGTCTGCAGGGTGGTGACGCACTCGCCCCACGGATTGTTCTCTTTCTTACCCGTGGCGAAGTTGTGCAGCGGCGACAGGCCGAGGAAGTTCAGCGAGCTGACGTTAGCCAGTCGAGTACGGAACTTCCAGTTGCCTGGGAACTGCGCATAAAACGCGGACGTGACAGCCAGATCTTCCTTTACCGTGACGAAGCCCGCGTTGGACATCTCTGCGCGCGTCGATGCGATCTGCTGCGAGAGCATGTCTTGGCTGGGAGCGTAAATAGCGATGGTGAAGTGATACTCGCCAAGCACGAAGTTGCCCGAGGCCAGCTGATCCATTGCATGGTCGAGCTCGATGATCTGACTGACGGCCTTATCGCCCGAAGAGATCATCATGCCCTTGGTGCGCTCCAGCGCAGACAGTGCGTTCGTGCGGCCCATGGGCGTGAACGAATGTGTGATGACGTATTCAAAGTCGAGGTACTTCAGTCCATTGAGGATGCCGGGGTATGTGGCGTCCGTATACTCCTTGATGTTGAGCATGGCTCCGAAATGATTCACACCATTGGGTGTGGTCAGTACGAAGTCGCCGGTCTTCGCCGAAAAGCGCTGGCGGCTGATGGCCAGATAGTCGTAGATGGGGGCGGAAAGCGAGGGGACAGGCTCATCTACCCGGTTCAGGATGAAACCGTAGAGCTCGAGAATCTCTGAAAAGACGACGCCGTTCGGCGCCTCGTAAAGGCCCAGGCGATAGGGAGCATAATCCTTGAGAACAGCCTCGACGTTGCCGGCCAGTTCGAGAATAGCTGAGATGGCATGTGCCTGTTCCTGCTGGAGTCTGTCCACGCTGGATGACTTTTCGGCCAGGCGGCGATTCTCCGGCATCGGCCGGTACATCATCGTCAGATAGAGCTCATTCTGCATCAACTTCTGACCGGACAGCGCGCTGAAATACTGGTCCGACATGTCCTGGTTGAACTTCTGCCCGAATTTCGACGTATCGCGCAGCGTGCGACGACGACGGATATCGTGCACCCAGAAGGCGACGTTGGTGTAGTCCGGCGCACGCAGCGTCTGCAGCATGCGATTGAACGTGTTGTGACGGTGTTCAATCTCCCATTCTTCTCGCCCGACGAAAGGTAGTCCTCCAAGACGCCACACCAACAGAAAGTCGCCGCCGGTCGTTTTCACGACGGTAGGGGAGACGTGGCTGGAGAGGGTGATGTGGGCTGAGATAGGCGCGTCGGGTGTAAACATGGTGGTCGGTACCGTTAAAGCCGAAAGGCCCTGGCACGATGTGCCAGGGCGGAAGTCCTTGATTTACCGCTTGTCCTTCTTGCTCGGATCCCGATAGTTATTGGGTGTGAACACCCACATCCCATCGTGTTCCCGCACATTCCTCACTCTTGTCTTGAACTGCAGGCGCAGTCCGAGAAGTCGGAAGATCATCTCGTCGCGACGTGCCATCTGGCGCATCACGAAGACTACGACCGGAATGAGGAGCAGGAAAAAATAGTTGAAGTACATGGCCAGCAGCAGGCACGAGCCTGCCCCCATAAAAAAGGGGACATACGGCACGCCCATAAACATGGGCGGCCGCGTGCAACCGCGGAACAGTACGTTCTTATGCATGGAACGAGACGAGATGAATAGCTGTGTTGATCGCGTCGATCATGAAGCTGGACGTGGTGCACTGGTCGCTGCTTGTATCGTTGCCGACCACGGTCTTAGCGATCTGAGCGGCGGCGCCGATCATCACGCCGCCGATGAGAGCCGGGGTGACGTCCGAAATGCGCTTGTGGGCAAAGGCGATCTGGTAGCCGGAGAAGATGACGGCAACGGTTACGACGACAATCGATGCAGCATTGAGGATGGTCTTGATGCTGCCGAAGAAGCCGCAGACCTTTGTCTGGGTGTCGTCATCGGCGAATGCGAGCTCCGGCACAAAGGCCAGGGCAAGCACTGCGAACAGGGCGATCGTGTTGAGCAGCGGGCGCTTAGACTTAGCGATCGTGGTGCTGAGGGCGGACAGGGCCATCTTTCGGTTCCTTCATTGCGATTGAATCAAATTGCCCCGGCCGCGACATGCGGCGGAGCGGGTAAAGCTGCGTGCCGCGCAGCCAGCGGTGCCATGGCGCCGCCCGGAATCCGTCCGGCACGGGCCTGCTTGTTAAAAAACAAATGCATCATCACCTGACCTCGTGCGGGTATCAGCATTGTCTGACGGCCGTCCCTGCGATTGCTGAAGCTGCGGTGTGGTGGCCGATACGGGATCATTAGGGCCATGTACCTCAGGGACAAATACGCTGTCGCCTCCGGCCGTCGCCGACGCCGACGCCGACGCCGCTTGAGCGCCGGCGGGCGACGCAGCTGATAGGCCGATTTGAGACATGACGGCAGCCGTCGAGGGATCCGTACGGATCCGCCCCTGCTGAGACTGTGCGTTTACCTGCGGAAGTTGCGGGCCTACCTGCGACATGATCGCGGCGGTCCCCGGGTCGGTAGGGATCGGGCCAGGAGAGGGCTGGGGCGTCTGAAACAATGCGGGGTTAGTCGAAGGCGCCGTCTGCATGGCGAGCATGTCGCCGGATGGCGCCCCGCCGCTTGCGTTGTCTGTGACCGAGCCGACCAGAGCCGCTGCGGCGGTGTCGAGCACACTGCTCCGCATGGCCACCCGATAACTTGGGCTGGTCTCGATAAGGGCACTTGTCCCGTTGCCGGCTTTGACCACACGGACGGGCACAGCGCGGCTCTGGACGGGAATCGCCTTTGCCGTTGAAATGCCGCTACGTGCCATTGAGGCGAAAATCTTCTGTACGTAACCGTGCGAATAGCCAGTCGTGAAGTTGCCGGAGTAGTAACAGCTGAAGGCCTTACCCCAATCGCTACCAGCACTGTCATAGCAGCCGCGGAGGATGCGCGAGCCCGCCTGCAGGTTAGGGCAGAAATCGAAAGCCTTCTCGAACGTATCGAGGCCGTATTTGCCAAGGTTCGCGCGGTTTACTTGAGCGGCACCTACGGAGTAATTGTAGCCCTGATCCTCCAGCGACTTGACCGTCGCGATGGCTTCACCGAGGTTCTGGGGCTGACGCACGAGCTGACCGCCCACCACGCCGATGGCGTACGGGTTGCGGCTGGACTCCACGTTGACGACGTGCTGCATCACCTCCGCCGGTACGGCAAGGTTGGGGCACGCCATCATTTCCATTCCCGGTATCACCGTTACAACTCCTGTCTAATGACCGATGTCTTAAGTGTTACCCCCCGTCCGCGCTCAGTGCGCGAGCCGGGTTGAAGTCGATGCCGGTGATATAGCGCCGGCCCGCATGTGCCTTGATGTGTACGACGATGTCGATGGTGAGCATGAGCAACCGCTTGATCGTCGCGAATTCCAGTCCAGCGCCTTCTGAGGAGGCCTTCACCATCAGTGCTAGCTGGTCCCAGGTCTGCTCTACGCTGCCTGCGTGGCAGCTTGTGATCGAACCAGGGTGGCCGGACGCGCAATTTCGGATGAAATAAAACGACTCGTCACCGCGTAGCTCCGCCAGGATAATCCGGTCGGGCTTCATGCGCAGGCAGGCTTCCATGCAGCTCTTTGCCGTCACATTGGCTGCACTCTGGCCGCCTTTGGAGTAGAGCAGGTGCACGACGTTGGGCTGGTCGATGAACAGCTCGCGGGCATCTTCAATGGTAACCAGTCGCTCGTCGTCCGGTATGTGACCGACCAGCGACTTCATGAATGTCGTTTTGCCACTGCCGGTTGCACCAGCCACGACGATATTCTTCTTGCTGAGCACGGCATGGCGAAAGAAGTCCGCATATCGACGCTCGGCACGTAGTTCGAGCAGTTCCTTGTCGGCCTGGCTGATCGTGTTCGCACCTTCGAGAATTTCGTCGAAGAAACCGTCTTCGCTGTACTGAGCGAGGGTACGCGTCTGCTTCGACGGAAGACGGATGGTGATTGACACACGACCGGCTTCCACCGCGGGCGGGATGACGAACTGCGCGCGCTGGCCGGTGGGGAAGGTCAGGGACACCACAGGATCCGTGTCCGTGATGCGCTGACCGGTGTTGCTTTCATTGACGACGGCGGTACAGAACTGCCGCGCACGCTCGAACGTCAGCGACGGGACGTCCACGCGCTGCCAGCCGCCCTTGCGCTCCAGATAGAGCTCGCCGGGGCGGTTGATGCAAATTTCGGTCACATCCGAAGACGCAAGGAAATCCCTCACGCCCAGCACTTCGTACTGGTAATCGAGGAAGTCGTTGCTGACCTGTGCTAGCGCGCCGTCGTCCATACGTTTCTCAGTACCTCGCCACGACGCCAGCAAAGTCCACATCCTTCGCGACGTAGATCGCTAGGACGGATCCCTGGTTGATGGTAACGGTGGCGGGGCGGTTGGCGGCGCGACGCACGGCCTGATTCGACAACTGTTGAATCGTGTCGGCGGTATTGCTTTCGAACGGGGTCTGGGTCACTACACCATTGCTGATGGTCGTACTTTTCGGACCGTGCTCGGCAGCCTCGTACTTGAATGCGTCGCTAAGCAGGCTTATCAACAGCGCCGAGCCGATACGACTGCCCCAATGCGCATCGTAGTGACCAGGGTGGCCCGCGCCGCCCAGCGTGTCCACGCCAGGGCTGGCCATGTTCACGTCGATGCCGGTCGGCGTCACGATTCGATCCCAAATAACCGCGACTCGCGGCCCGCTGGGCTCCATATCGTATTTGCCCATCACCTTGCTACCCTTGGGCAGAAGAAGGCGCTTGCCAGTGAAGGAATACACCGGCTCGGTTACGACGCAGGATGTAAAGCCCGGCATATCGGTGATGATTCGCGTCTCCAGCACACATCGGATAAAGGTGCCGCGCAGCATGATCGTATCCGGATGAGCGAGCGGCGTCGCGCTCGACACATCGGGCAGTTCCTTTGCCGTGTAGTTCAGATTGTTATTGGGGCTCATGAGCGGGCGGCTTCCCGGCGCCTGGGGCTCCCCATTCAGGCCAGGGGGCACGATGAAGCCACCCGCGCCGGCTGCGCCGCCTTCGCTTGACGGCGCATTGGCGACACCGTTAGTGCCTTGGTTTGACGCGGCGATGCGACGCTCGAGCAACGAAGGCACGTGCGGCTTCCCTGCGTCGGGGTCGGGCATCGTCGGTACCGGAGGCGGCAACGGCGGGGCCTTCAGTGCGATAGCCTGCGGCGGCGGGGTCGGGGCGTTTTCCGGTGGCATAGGCGGCGGCGTTCGTGGCGCATCAGGGATGCTGACCGTCTCTTCGCGTGCCTTAGGCGCTTCTTTCTTGCTGCTACCACTGAAAACCCAGAACCCGATGACAAGCAAGAGCACGCCGATACTCGCCAGCAGGCCAAGAGCCTTCCGGTTCATCCGCTGCATGTCGTTGGACGTCAGCTGCGGGGCGCCGCCATCGAGATCTGGCTGGCGCGCCTGACGCGCATTGTTCGAATAAGGGTTGTTGGCGAGAGGGTCGCGCTGCTCGGCAGTCTGATCCTGAGGCGGCACGTGGCCGTCGTTGGATTCTTCGTCCGGATGGTAGGGATTATTCGGGCTCACTTCTTGGTGTTCCTTCGCAGACCCACGACGTTGCTGTCGTGGCGGATGACCAGGTAGGCGTACGTGCCATGGACGACGATGGTGTTGCCCTCGACAGTCGTATTGACCACGGAATCCTCACCGTGCTCCTTCTCACGCATATAGACCGTTGGGAAATTGCCCGTCGGAAACTGCTTGAGATCCGGCATCTTGATATACGTGAAGCGGCCATCGTCATAGACGTTGATCGGCACGAGCCAGGGCGGTGTCTTGCGCGTCTTAGAGAAATCGTAGTCGAAGTTGTAGTCGCGACCCTTCACCAACGCGGTATCGAGTGCTGGCGCCTGCTCCACCTTCTTCGTTTCCGCCATGAAGCTGGTATCGGAGGGGTAGGAGAATGTGATCTTGTACTGCACGCCCGCACGCCGCGCCTGGTCAAGCGTCTTCCAGTCAGTCGCTACGACCTTCAGCTCAAAGATATAAGAGTGGGTCGCCGTGCGGATCATCATGTTGGTATCGACGTCTACGTTCTTGGGTTTGACGTAGAACACGTTGTCACGCCGAGTCAGATCCCAGCCCGTGCTGAAGCCGGTGCTGTAGTCGAGAATCTTCTCGTTCGGACTAAGTTCGATCTGAGTAGCAATACCGAGGCCGGTGTGTACCTGATAAATGCGATCAGGCTGATACTCGTATGTGGTAACGCCGGTTACCGCCTGCACGGCGGACGCGGCTGCCGGCTGTTCCGTTTCCGCGAAGGCGAACGGAGCCAGGCACAGCGCGGTCGCGCCAAATGCGGTCCGCAGGCTCAGCTTTGTTGGTCGATTCATCAACGGCGCCCTCCATTGGCGGCGCGGGGCGAACGTGCCGCGGGTGCGGCATTGGAAGGCACGGGGACAGGAGTTCCCGCGGAAGGCTGAGCATAAGCGCCGTCTACCGGAATTGGGGCAGGAGGTAATGCGCTGCGCTGAATTGCTTCGTTATTAGCCGTACCGGGCGCGACCTGCTGCTGCCCGTACTGAGGCGGAGCGGTTGTCTGTAGTGAGGCGTTGGTGGGCATGTCGTCGGGATCGACGCCCGCGCCCGGTGCCGTAGCACCGCCCGGATTGGCGCCTGCGGCTGGTGCGATCGGTACTTCCGCAGGAACGGCGGAGCCGTAATCGTTGTCTACGCGATAGTTCGTGACCTGGAACCCAAGCGGGTTTTCGACGCGGCTCTGGTCGTCCATCCGCAGTTCCGGCTTGTACACAAACTCCATTGTTGCGATCTTGCTGTCCAGCAACGACGTACCGCCGTTCGTTTTGTCGTAGATGCTGCGCTGGAATCGTACCGTGGCGCCTTTGGGCGTGCCGCCCTGACTGCCACCGATCAAAACGATACTGAGGATCTTGACGCGAATAGCCTTGTTCTTTCCGTAAAGCTTGTAGGGGCTGTTGTCGTTGTTCGACGCGTGCAGGTTCATATATGGACGTGCGACGTCAGACGAAGCCATTGTCAACACTGTCGGCCAGTCCCGAAGGTTGGTCAGCGACATGTCGTAGGCTTCACGAGCCAGCACGAAGTGCGCAATGTTGCTTCGGTTGACAGCCTCGTTCGTTGTGACGCGCCTGTTGACCAGATCGTCGGATAGGCGGGCAAGCGAAGTCGTACCCGAATATGGGTCCGCCATCACGATGTAGGGCACCTTTTCTTTGAGCGGCAGGATGTAGAAATACCCGCCAGCGAGCACGGCAGCCATGCTCAGCGAGCATACAGCGACGATCCAAGCCCGACGCTCGCTGCGCCTGGCCATGTCGGCAACGGTAACTTCGAAGTTGACGCTTTGCTGCACGGCGGCGTCGATCTTCGGCGAACTTTTCTTCTTGAGCATGTGAGTGCGCTGCCTGGCGGTTACTTCGAATCGGGCGTCGCGGCGACGTTGCCCGCATCGCCTGTGGAGACGGCGGCATTGGGCGCCGATGCCGGAGCCGGCGCGGCAGGCGCGGTCGGCGGGGCGATCGCGCTCACTTCCTCGACGATCAACTGCGGTCCGTCGACGACCACTGCGACGCCCTGCGCGGCGTAGATCGCACTGAGCTGTGACGCGGCGTCGCGGACCTCCGTCGTGTGTATGGCGGACGTTGTCTTGGGCAGCGTGAAGTCGGAGCGGAGCTTGTACGCCAGCTTCATGCCGGTATCGGTGGTCCACCGCGTCAGCATCGTCTTCAGCGTGCCGTCCATCGGCGCCGCGTAGTACGTGTACGGCACGGCGAGCGGGATCTCGACCACCTTGTCGTCGTACTTGTTGACCGGACGCCAGCGACCGCCGAAGTCCTTCGCCGGCGGCGTGCCGCATGCGGACAGCAGCAGGACAAACCCGGAGACGAGGAAGAGAGTAAGGGCAGGGTGCAGGATTTTTTTCACGCGTGGCTCGTAAGTCATGAAAAGCAAACAGAAAACATCAGCGGCCCTCGTCGCGGAAGCCCGGACGCGGGGTCGAGAAACCGTTTACATCGCTACGAAAATGACGACGGAACGTGCGGCCTGGCGACTTGCCAGACCGGTATCGGTCGATGAGCCGTGGCGCGACGCGCGCCAACGGCAAAGGACTCCCCTGGAGGAGCTGGAACCTCGGGCCAACCGGCCCCGAGCGATATGCAAATCATCCATAGAACATCCTGTATCGAGCGCCTGCGCGCCCTTGCATTACGTGCCAGCAAAGAATGGCCGCACGACCCCCGGAGCGATAGAGATATCGCCACTCGCAGTTGCCGCACCGAACCAGTGATTCCCCAAAACGCTTCTGCGGATCTCAGTCCACGTTGTTAAGATAGCGCAACGTCGCATTCTTGACTAGTGGGCTGTATAACCGTTTTCTGTGGCGAATATCACACAAATTCAGCCCTTATCATGTCTTGAACTAACCGAAAGTTGACGCAGATCACATTCTTGCCGTGCGTTACGGCTTACGAGAATGTTTGGAATGTGTATGTCTCGTGAAGGTTGCGCTTGAAACCAAGGCGCACGCTTCCACGCGGATGCAAACGTTGTCACTTTGCGATGTCACTCGTGCGACAGCCGTGTCTCTGGCTGAGTTTTTGCCGCATTCAAAAACGGGGGTGCCATGCTGAAGGAGGAGCGCCGGTGATGGCAATGTGCGCCGCCCTGAAAAACATGTGAGCAACGGCCAACCGTTGCCCTCAGTGGCCCAGGCGGTGCCAGCGTTTACCGACATAGACGCATACGCCGCCTTCAGGGCAGGCTTGCAGGCGCCCGTGCGCGCGCGCTTCCTGCACCTCGTCGAACCACGCGGCGTCGTCCATACGCTTGTAAGTAGTCCAGCTGAGCACGCAGGCGCCACAGATCGCGAAGGCCGCCGCCGCGCCTGCGGCGGCCAGCGCCTTCCACGCGCTGATGGCGTGCAGGCGTCTCAGGGCGTGGACGTTCGCTTCCAGCGCCGTACTTGCACGTGTCAGCCGGGTCGACGCCTGCGTCATCGCACGCTCGAGATCGCCGGCGGCAGCGGCGGCGCTGGCGACGATCGCGTCGCCAGCGCGCATGGCAAGTTCGGCGGTCGCGTCGCGTGCGCTTGTCTCCGCGGTCAGTGCGAGCGACTCCGCCGCGCGGACGAGTTCGGCGTGCGACAACTCCGCCTGTCGCGTCAGGCGCTCGCCCAGGCCCTGCAGGCCGGAAGCGAACATGCCGAGTTTGACCGTGATCTCTTCAGCGTCGGTCCGGGTCATCGGCAGCATGTCAGAGCGCCATCGCTGGAGCGCTTTGCTCCGCGACCTGAGTAGGTACCTGTTCCGCTGTGGGCTGCACCGAGAGCGAATCGGTCAGGGCCTGCTGGTTGCTCCGTTCACCCTGAAGCAGCCAGGTCTGCCCGTCCAACGTTTCGCCATAGGTCCGACCGACCCGGCACAAGGCGTCCACGTCGCCCTCGGCGCCCGAACGGCACAATGCCTCGAACATGTCGTGCGTCGACGTCTGCCGCGTGACATTTCCATCAGGTCTGTCGGGTGCGCTGACATATGGGCCCCTGTTCTGCATGAGCGTTTCATGCGCCGTCCTGGCTTGATCGACGGTCCGCACTCCCGCGACCCCGTCGACGACCAGGTCGTGGTTCTGCTGAAACGCCATGACGGCGAGCCGCGTGGCGTTGCCGTAAGCGCCATCTGGGCGCACCGCGTAGCCGAGGTCATGCAGTTGCGTCTGGAGTTCACGGACCCGATCCCCACGAGCGCCTTCGCGCAGCGTGGAAGAAGTCGGCGCCTGGTGCGACGCACTCATCGCCATGAGGTCTTCGGTGCCGATGGTCTGGTTACGGATCCCTTCGACGAGTTCGGGCGTGATGACGGTCGACCAGTGATTCACCGCCGCGACGCGCTCGGCGTAGCCATTGCTGCCGCCATTGATGGCCTTGGTCGCCGCGCGTACATCCGAAGGATCGATGTCTCTGCATCGTTCCTTCCAGTAGGCGATGGCGACATCGGCGGAAACGTCGGGATCGCTCGCAAGGTGCGGGTGCTCGACCAGGTCCACGCCCACGAGTCGCCCGAACTTTTCGTAATTGGAGCGTCCGGTCAGCTGGATTACGCCGCGACCGTGAAACCGCCAGCCATCCCCGGGCTCCCGGTTACCAAGCGTGGGGTGGGTGTCGTAAAGGAGGTTTGCGATGGTCTCGGGATCTCGGGTAGCCAGTGCCGCGTCGACCTCCTCACGGGTGTGTCTGGAGCTAAGGCCTTTGATCTGGCTGAGCGCGCGATCGGCGCTCGAATACATCATGCTTTCGTTCACGCGATGAAAGTTCATCGACTCCACCGAGGCCTGGCCCATGAGATTGGCCAGCTCGGCGGGCGAGGTGATTCCTTTGTCGATCGCGCGCTTCAGCAGTGTCGTCGAGTGTTGGTTGAATGTGCTCACGGTTCCCTCCGCTCAGAACGTGGTTGTGGTGTGTTTGACGAGCAGAGGCCAGAGGCGGTCGGGATCGAGGTCTTCCATCGGAGTAACGGGGAAATCGCGAGGCGAGACGATTTCGCCATGGGCGGCGCCCAGCGGCGCGTCGGGGTCGGCTGAGCGCTCAACAGGGAAGTCCTGGGTCATCGCATGGACGATCCACCGCTTTCTCGTGGCGTCGTAAGTGAACTCGAACGTGTGATGTTGGCGATGGGTCGCGTTTGCCCATCGGATGGTGCCGGCGGCGATTTCCAGGTCGTAAATGCCCATCATTTCCTGCGGGCGACTCATGTAAGGGTTGTTGACGCAGTCAACCGCGCTGTCGCTGCGAGCCGTTTCCTTCCACGTGCCCTCGTGATCGGTGAACACGATCAGCTTGCATGGGTTGTTTCCGCCATGACGGGGCTCTTCCACGTAACGTGCGCCGGGGTAGACGGCAACGACGAGCCCTTTCGTGCCGTTGCCGGTCAACTCGCCGGTTTTGAAGGCGAGCACCAGGTCGTCGGGCGCGAGAGCGGCGCGGACGTCGTCGGGGACAGTTGGCAGCGGCGGCGCGGGCAGCGCGAACGGCCGCGTGCTGACGAACAGGGCGGTGGCGACAGCGACGCGAAGCCGCGCCACGTTGCGAGTGACGTTCCTTTTCATGAGGGTGCTTCTTCCTGCGCCTGCCGAAGCAGACGGTTTGATGGGCAGTACGCGTTGGTAGGGGAGGGCGGCGCTCTGGACCGGCTTGCGACGACGAGTCGGCAACTCAGGATCGTCGTTGCATGCCAATCATGGGTTGCCATCGTAGCGGCGTTGGCCGGACGCGACAATGCGTCGTACATAGAACTTTTCTGAAAAATCGTCCGGATTGGGGTTGGCTTCGCATCGACAGCCCGCCACCTTCCGGGTTAGAAGTTCTCTCTTTGCCCGACAGGATCCCCGGATGGCCGTTGACCTCATGCCCACCGATGCCGAACTCATGGCGCTGGCCCAGGAGGTCGCCGCCGCCGCGCAGGAGCGCCGGGTGATGGTCGCGACCGCCGAGTCCTGCACGGGCGGCTGGATCGCCAAGACGCTGACCGATCTGGCCGGTAGTTCCGCGTGGTTCGAAGCCGGCGTCGTGACCTACAGCTATAGCGCGAAAGAGTCGCTGCTCGGGGTCAACCCGCGCACGCTGGAGCGGACGGGCGCCGTCAGCGAGGAGACCGTGCTGGAAATGGTGTCCGGTGCATTGGCCCGGTATGGCGCCGGTGTCGCGGTGGCGGTGACCGGCATCGCGGGCCCGTCCGGCGGCACGCCAGACAAACCTGTCGGCACCGTTTGGATCGGCTGGAAGCGCCGCGGGGGCTATGCCCACGCCACGCTTCACCATTTCGATGGTGACCGCGAGGCGGTGCGACGGCAGACGGTCGCGGCCGCACTTGCTGGAATGACCGCGGAACTGAAGGGCTGAACCCTCCGGGCTATGGCAAACTTGGGGATTGCGGATCGCAGTCCCTGAGACGACGGTCCGGCAAGATACTCACCTACACACGAGACCGGATACCACGATGGACGACAATAAGCGCAAGGCGCTGGCGAGTGCCCTCGGCCAGATTGAAAAGCAGTTCGGCAAGGGTGCGGTCATGCGTTTGGGCGACCGTGTCGACGACAACATCGATACCGTGTCCACCGGTTCGCTCGGCCTCGATATCGCCCTTGGCATCGGCGGCCTGCCGCGTGGCCGTGTGGTCGAAATCTATGGCCCGGAATCCTCCGGTAAGACGACCCTGACCCTGCAGGCCATCGCGTCCTGCCAGCGCAACGGCGGCACGGCGGCCTTCGTCGACGCCGAGCACGCGCTCGATCCGAGCTACGCCGAGAAGCTGGGCGTCAACGTCGCCGATCTCCTCGTCAGCCAGCCGGATACCGGTGAGCAGGCGCTCGAAATCGCCGACATGCTGGTTCGTTCGGGCGCCGTGGACATGGTCGTGGTCGATTCGGTGGCCGCGCTGACCCCCAAGGCGGAAATCGAGGGCGAAATGGGCGACTCCCACGTCGGCCTGCACGCCCGTCTGATGAGCCAGGCCCTGCGTAAGCTCACGGCCAACATCAAGAAGACCAACTGCCTCGTCATCTTCATCAACCAGATCCGTATGAAGATCGGCGTGATGTTCGGCAGCCCGGAAACCACCACCGGTGGTAACGCGCTGAAGTTCTACGCCTCGGTTCGTCTGGACATTCGCCGTATCGGCGCGGTCAAGAAGGGTGACGAAGTCATCGGTTCGGAGACCCGCGTCAAGGTCGTCAAGAACAAGGTGGCTCCGCCGTTCCGCCAGGCCGAGTTCGAGATCCTCTACGGCGAGGGCACCTCGCGCGAAGGCGAGATCATCGAGCTGGGCGTGCGGGAGAACCTGATCGACAAGTCGGGCGCCTGGTATAGCTACAAGGGCGATCGCATCGGCCAGGGCAAGGAAAACGTCCGCCAGTTCCTGCGCGACAACCCGGCCATGGCCAACGAAGTCGACGCGGAACTGCGCGCGCGCCTGCTGGTCAAGGCCGGTCCGAAGTCCGAAGCCTCGACCGAGGCCGACGAGCTTGAGGAAGTCTGATAAAGGCGCGGGGAAGGGCGACGGCAAGGCCGATCGCCCCACCCGTACCGCGTACGACAAGGCGCTTGGGCTGCTTGCCCGGCGCGAACACTCCCGCCGCGAACTCAGGCAGAAGCTTGATCGCGGCGGTTTTACGCGTGATGAGTCGACTGCCGCCGTCGAGCGGCTGGGCGACCAGGGCTACCAGGACGACGATCGCTTCGCCGCCTCGTTGTTCCGCAGTCGGGCCGGGCAGGGCTACGGGCCGGCACGGATCCGGGCCGAACTTCGCAGTCAGGGCGTCAGCGATGCCACGATCCGCCAGTTGATGGAGGAAACGGACATCGATTGGGACGATCTGGCCGCCGGTCAGCTGCGTCGGCGCTATGGCGGATCCGCGGCCGACCCCGCTGAACGGGCACGGCGGGCGCAATTCCTCTTGCGTCGCGGCTTCGCCGCCGCCACAGTACGTGGTCTAACCCACGCCGATGCGGAAGACGCCGACGACGACTGAAGGCAACGAGCCTTGATTCTGGACGGAGCGTCGACGTAACGCGTCTCGCAGCTTCCAAGCCACGATCGCTCATGAAAACCGCCGAAATCCGTTCGACCTTCCTCGAATTCTTCCGTTCCAAGGACCACACCATCGTGCCTTCGGCATCGCTGGTGCCGTCGAACGATCCCACGTTGCTGTTCACGAACTCGGGCATGGTGCCGTTCAAGAACGTGTTCCTCGGCAGCGAAAAGCCAGGCTACGTCCGTGCGGCCGACGTCCAGCGCTGCCTGCGGGCGGGCGGCAAGCACAACGACCTCGACGCGGTGGGCTACACCGCCCGCCACCACACCTTCTTCGAAATGCTGGGCAACTGGTCGTTCGGCGACTACTTCAAGCGCGACGCCATCCGCTTCGCCTGGGAGCTGCTCACCGACGTCTACAAGCTGCCAGCCGAGCGCCTCTGGGTCACCGTGTACCACACGGACGACGAGGCCTTCGATATCTGGAACAAGGAGGTCGGTGTCCCGGTGGACCGCATCGTCCGCATCGGCGACAACAAGGGCGCGCCGTTCGCCTCCGACAACTTCTGGCAGATGGCCGACACAGGCCCCTGCGGTCCGTGTACGGAGATCTTCTTCGACCACGGTGCCGACGTGGCCGGTGGCCCCCCGGGCTCGCCCGACGAGGATGGCGACCGCTACATCGAGATCTGGAACCTGGTCTTCATGCAGTTCGACCGTGCCCCGGACGGCACGCTGACGCCGCTGCCGGCGCCCTGCGTCGACACCGGCATGGGTCTCGAGCGCCTGGCCGCCGTGCTGCAGCACGTGCATTCCAACTACGAAATCGACCTGTTCGCCCATCTGATCGCCGAGGCCGGTCGTCTGACCGCCACCGCCGACCTCTCGAACAAGTCGCTGCGCGTCATCGCCGACCATATCCGTGCCTGCTCGTTCCTCATCGTCGACGGCGTGCTGCCCTCCAATGAAGGTCGTGGCTACGTGCTCCGCCGCATCATCCGTCGCGCCCTGCGCCACGGCTGGATGCTGGGCGTGCGCGGCGACTTCTTCTGGAAGATGGTCGCGCCGCTGGTCGCCGAGATGGGTGAGGCTTATCCGGATATCGCGAAGAAGCAGGCGTTCGTTGAGCAGGCGCTCAAGAACGAAGAAGAGCGCTTCGGCGAAACCCTCGAGCACGGCATGCGTCTGTTCGACGACATCGCATCCCGGGCGGAAAAGGTGATTCCCGGCGTCGACGCTTTCCGTCTGTACGACACGTATGGCTTCCCGGTGGATCTCACGGCCGACATCGCCCGCGAGCGCGGCATGAGCGTCGACATGGACGGCTTCGAGCAGGCCATGGGCGAGCAGCGCACGCGTGCTCGCGCCGCCAGCAACTTCTCGACCAAGGCCCAGTTGCCCGCGGAAGTCGCCAGCGCGGTGTCGCCGACGGTTTTCACCGGCTACGACAGCCTCGAGCTGAGCGATGCCCGGGTGCTCGCGATCGTCCGTGACGGCAAGTCGGTGGATCGCCTCTCCGACGGCGAAGAAGCTTTTCTGTTGCTCGACCGTACGCCGTTCTACGCGGAGTCGGGCGGCCAGGTGGGCGATACCGGCGTCCTGCGCAATCCTTCGGGCGCGCTGGCCGTGGCGGATACGCAGAAGGTCGGTGGCGCGTTCTTCGCGCACTTCGGAACCTGGCAGGGGTCCGCGCCGCTGAACAAGGGCGACATCGTCGGTGCCGCGGTGGACGCCTCGCAGCGTCAGGCCACGGTGCTGAATCATTCGGCGACCCATCTGTTGCACGCCGCGCTGCGTACCGTCCTGGGCGACCACGTTTCGCAGAAGGGCTCGCTGGTGGCTCCTGAGCGCCTGCGTTTCGATTTCTCGCACTTCAAGGCGCTGACCGCCGACGAGCTCGCGCTGATCGAGCGCATGGTCAACGACGAGATTCGCCACAACGATGCCGCAGAAGTGCACAACATGGCCTACGACGAGGCCATCGAGTTCGGCGCCATGGCGCTGTTCGGCGAAAAATACGGTGCCGAAGTGCGCGTGCTGAAGATGGGCGACTTCTCAACGGAGCTTTGCGGCGGTACGCACGTGTCCCGGACGGGCGACATCGGTCTGTTCAAGATCGTGGCGGAATCCGGCGTCGCCGCTGGCGTACGACGCATCGAGGCGGTGACCGGCGCAGGAGCCATGGCACGTGTTTCGGATGAAGAACGCGTCCTTGGCGAGGTCTCCGGACTGCTTGCCGCGACCGGTGACGAAGTTGTCGAAAAACTCCGTCAGCTGTTCGATCGACAGAAGAAGCTCGAGCGCGAAATCGAATCCTACAAGGCCAAGGCGGCCAGCTCCGCCTCGGCTGATCTCGCCGCCTCGGCGGTGGATGTCGCCGGTATCAAAGTCGTCGCCGCCCGTATTGAAGGTCTCGATGCCAAGTCGCTGCGCGACAGCGTCGATGTGCTCAAGCAGCAGCTCGGCGATTGCGCCATCGTGCTGGCAGGTGCGGTGGATGGTCGCGTGGCACTCGTGGCAGGCGTCGGCGGCGCCGCGCTGGGCCGGGTCAAGGCCGGCGATCTGGTGGGCGAAGTGGCCTCGAAGATCGACGGCAAGGGCGGTGGCCGCCCTGACATGGCCCAGGGTGGCGGCGTCGACAGCCCGGCGCTTCCCGGTATTCTCGAAAGCATCCCTGCGTGGGTGGAAGCTCGTCTGCGCTGAACGGGAGATAGATGGACCCGTACCAAAGTGCCGTAAAGGCGCTTTGGTACACGTCTTCACGGCTGTGTGCGTTGCTTACGCTGGATTGGCTCAGCTAGTATGATCCGAATGCCGAACGTAATTTTCGGTGTCGGTCCTTCGGATCGGAATGGCAGGACAGCTGGTCAGCGACACACACAACTAGAGCCGGGGAAGGCAGTTCGGCCTTCGATGGTCGAAACGTCAATCCATCGACGGCAAGCACTCGGGGTGAGGTTGTCGTTGGTGGGGAAGCCAATACCTGATTTTATGGAGTATCAATCATGCTGATTCTGACCCGCCGGGTCGGTGAAACCCTGATGATCGGCGACGAGGT
>Ga0182005_1000059_pt1 | contig 100130 bp, 80 predicted proteins | sample Sormic07211103_1_FD_123021 | JGI IMG/M metagenome (GOLD analysis project Ga0182005, IMG submission 123021) | Rhizosphere microbial communities from Sorghum bicolor, Mead, Nebraska, USA - 072115-103_1 MetaG | ecosystem: Host-associated > Plants > Roots > Rhizosphere | place: USA: Nebraska... | reverse complement strand
CAGCTTCGGCCAATGTATTTATAGATCAGACATTGTCTACTTCCTGGAGACAAGAGATTATGTAGATTATGTTCAAGACCTGCGGCTATGGCATGAAGGCGATACTACAGGTATAGATGTAACCAATGTATGCCCGGTTACTCCACGCAGTATTCTCATAGCCGGTGATGTAGAAGTAAACATCCCGGATGATGAAGATGAGAACTGGGACCGTGAGTATACCTGCGCCCACCAGCCTACGCCAGTTATGCAATATTGTGAAGATTCCGTAACCCCCAAATAAGTTCGCCACTATGGCAGATGTTTTAAACGAATCGACAGTCATCAGTAAGCAAAATGCCGGTTTCCCGGACTACCTGGATTTTACAAAGTTAAGATCAGAAGGGATCGGTTACCTCGCACAACTGTCAGGTAAAATCTGGACGGATCATAACGTACATGACCCGGGTATCACTATATTGGAAACCCTGTGTTATGCATTGCTGGATTTGGGTTACCGGACCAATCTGCCTGCGGTAGATCTGTTTACACCAGCACCCGGAAGTACGACTACGGATAATAATTTCTTTACGCCGGCACAAATCTTAGGGTGTAATCCGGTGACGATACTGGATTACAGAAAGATGCTCATCGACATTGATGGAGTTAGGAATGCGTGGCTGCAAGTAGTAGATGACTTCAATGTAGAACAGTTTTGCGGTAATTATAATTATAATTATAATTATAATTATGATCGTGGAGGCATTTCCCTCAATGGCCTCTACAATGTATATATTGAGCTGGAAGACAACGCCGTTGAAGCAAGCGTGTTGGAGGAGGTGAAAAAGAGCCTGCTGGCACACCGTAATTTCTGCGAGGACTTTCTGAAAATCTATGTTTTATGTCGTCAGCCATTAGGTGTAACAGCGGATATAGAACTGGGCAATGGTGCTGATCCGGAAAAGACATACCTGGATCTGATGCAGCGGTTGCAAAACTTCTTCTCTCCTGCACCACAGTTTTATACTTTACCACAACTGCTGGACAAAGGTATTTCTATGGATGAAGCCTTTGCAGGCAGACCTTATAACGTAACCAGTAGTCATGGGTTTGTGGATACCGCAGAGTTTGAGCAAATCGTTTTAAGAAAAGAAATTCATACTTCTGATGTATACAATGTGCTGTTGTCTACTGAGGGCGTAAGCAGATTACAATCTCTAAGAATAAAGTTCTGCGACCGTGACTCGGATGAGCGCTGGAAAATCTCTTTGCCTGAGAATCATATTCCACTTTTAAATCCAGCCTGCTGTGAGTTCAGGTTTACAAGGAACGGGATACCTGTTGCATTTGATTTTTCAAAGTACAACGACCTCCTGTTGGTGAATTTCCGGTATACCGGTAAGATTACTTATACCGCACAATTTCCCTATCTGGATGCAGCGATACCTACAGGTGTATACAGAAAAGACCTGGCGGATTACTATTCTATTCAGAATGATTTTCCCCGTGTGTATGGGATTGCCAAAGGGGGTCTTTCTCCCAGCGCCCCTGCCCTGCGCAAGGCACAGGCATTGCAGCTGAAAGGGTACTTATTATTCTTTGATCAGTTGCTGGCGAACTACCTGACCCAGTTGCAGCATATCCGTACGCTCTTCTCTATGTCCGCAACAGCAGAGCAGCATACCTATTTCATCAATGGACTGGACAGTGTACCTGACCTGGATAAACTACAACGATTCAGTGACGGATCGTTGGGGAATACAGGGGATACGCTGTGCTACCCTATCGACAGGTCAATTATAGATACAGCGGACCTGTTAACCATTGATATCAGTCAGCTGACACCAGCTACTTTTGAAACCACTGCTGATAATGCTATTGCCATTGCGCAACTGGAAGATGACCTGCGGAATAACAATGCCGCGATCACTGTTATTACACAAAAAGATGGTTGCTGCTTTTATTACATTACCAGCACAGCAACGGACTTTGTATTGATCAGCAAGCGGTATTACCCGGATGCGGTAGCGGCAAACAATGCAGCGACGGCCTTGCTATACATGGGTACCTTTGACAGTAATTACAATGCATTTCTGTATGCAGCTAACACCCGGTATTCATTTGAAATCAGTTTCAATCTAAGTAATTATGCCGTGTACCTGCAACAAATTGCCGAGGATGAAAATTTGTATGCTGCCCGCAGGCAAGGTTTCCTGGACCATTTATTATCAAGGTTTGCAGAGCAGTTTACAGACTTTGCGGTGTTATCTTATACACAGGATCAGACAAAAGCAAAAGAGAATTTCTTAGGCAATTATAGTGAACTGAGTGCAGACAGAGGTACCGGTTATGATTATAGTAATATTAATGACATCTCCGGCTTTGAAAAGCGGTTCCTTGCATTAAGCGGGAATACTGATAACACACAACATACCCTTTGTAATTTTGAAGTGGTACAGTATGCGGAGCAATACTTATTTACACTGCCTGTAGGCGAACATGACTATTTCCGGAGTACTCTAAAATACGATACACGTGCTGAAGCCCAGGAAGCAGCAAAAGCGCTGTTGACACACCTGGGCGATCAAAAGAGTTATTCTACAGAATACCTGGCGCACGAACAGGCATATGTGATAAAAGCGAGCAATGCAACTTTTTCTGTAAAGCAACCTACAGCAGAAACGGCGGGCATTGTGATTAACGGGTTGCAAAGATTATTTACTACAGATATCGCCTCTGAAGATGTATATATCTTTACTTACCGATACAATGCGGTATTGAAAGATCATGCGGGGAATAAAGTGAGGATGTTCATTGCCCCATCACCCGCGGAAGATCAGGCGCATACCAATGCTGTGCAGGAGATCAGTAAGATCAATGACAATCAGGTGTGGGAGGATACAGACGCAGTAGCTGTACCCATTGGTGTACTGGCCTTTGATGAGAAGCAGGCGACGACCTTTATTGACACGGAGGCATTCAAGATTGGAGATAATGATATTATTGACAAGCCTGATAAGCTGTCTTATACATTGGTAGAGAAAAAAGGTAACCGGTTCAAGTTCACATCGCTTGCAGAGTTTGATAATAAGGAGCAGGTGAATGCACATGCATTCAGGTTGCTGGTGCTGATGCTGGATACAGGGAATTATTCCATCGCCAGGGAAACAGATGGAGATAAATACCTGTTGTCGGTAAAGGACGGAGAAACGCCTATGGCGGTATGTGCTATGGAAACGAATTCTGAAGCTGCCGCACAGGCATTGCAGGATAAGATCTGGCGAATTGTCAACGAGTTCAGGTATGATATGAGTATCAACCAGGCACCTGATACCTGGAAGTTCAATTATACCATAGGCTATCAGCCAACGCAGCGATACACCTTTACCAGTCAGCAGGCATATAATTCACAGCCAGCGGCGTTGGATGCTGCGAAAAAGTTTACGGCTGCATTGCCTCAGTATAAGCTGAACGGGGTCGATCTGACAGCCAGCAAGATTGCAAGCAGGTTATCTACCGACGCGCCACAGGATATGAGTATCAATTCCCTGCTGGAGATCCGTAAGCATATTGAAAGCCTGCGTAGTGCTACTGATACCAAAGCATATGATGCATATGTGCAGATCGATGAAATCAGTCAGTGTGGACAATATGTATACAGGCTGGTAGACAAAGATCATCCTGTAGCAGTATACAATGGTGTTATTGATGCCCGTAAACAGGTAACACCGGATTATCTGGAAATATATCTGGGAGGTGACATCATTGTTCAGGATGGTAAATTATATTATTACCAGATAAAGTCGGTGAACAGAAATGCGCCTGACAAAGAATTAGTGTTATATAAGAGTGCCACGGGTTATACGAGTCAGGAGGCGGCGTTGCAGGCTTTTAAGGCCGATTATCTCCTCGTGTTGCAGGGCCGTATTGCCGCTACGCCGGTGATAGATGCGGAAGCTGTGGCTACTTTAGCGGCCTCCTACCCTATCAAACAATTATTCAAAAGAGCGGATTGCGAGGAGTTCTATCGTCGATTTCATCCTTGCGAACCCACTCCATGTGCAGCTATTGCCGATCAATGTTGTTTTACGGATGCTGATGAACCTGTTTATTATTTCTTATTAGGTGATTGGCAAAGTGTTGCATATTACAGTGATGCGACAGCGGCGATGCAGGCGTTCCGGTTCTTCCTTATCCTGTTGCAATACGGCGGTAATTATACCAATACCTGTGATTGCAATGGTACAATCCGCACCTATCTGAGAGAAGTGCTGGCAGAAAGTACCACCCGGTTCCTTACCCCTGATGATGCATGGGGACAGCAAGGGGTACAGTTGTTTATTAATACGGGTGAATTTCAGCGATATAGCCATTCCTGCGCGTATAGCTTCTTTATGGGTAGTGCAGAAGAACTGATCATTCACCCCTGTGAATATGATGATGTAGCGAAGAGAGAGGAGGCTAAAATTGCGCTGTATAATCAATACAAAGCACTGGCCGGGAAGAAACCATTTACTACAAGTGATGAAAATGGTAGCAGTATTCTGAAAGACAATAACGGTGTTCCGTTTGCGCTGGTGCCACAGGTACGTGTCTGCAACTGGGTAGATGTGATTGATGCATTGCAGAATGAAAAAAACATCATCGCTGGTACTAAACAAAATGATTATTACCTCACCAATGGGAATCAGCAAAGGCTGGTGACAGCTTATGCAGCGGTGAATGCAATTCCATTTGATACATGGAAGCAACAATTGCTGGCTGTTTTCCAGTATTACAATAACCTGATCAGGTTGGGTGAGGATAAGCAATATTATATCAACATACCTTTCCTGCAGGATAACAACAACGCTGTCAGTTCCCTGAGCAGTATGGCTTGTGACCGCTGGCTGATCAATAATGGTTTTGCAACTTACAGAGATGCGGTGCAGCAGTTACTGAACCTGCTGGCGATGCTGGGTGATTATGAGAACTACCGGAGTAGTTTTGATTGTAATTGTGGGCCTTATGGAGTAAGTTTTTATGCGCCCCGTTTAAGTTGTGGATGTAGTACACCAGATGGGCAACCGAATCAACCAGCGATCAATCTGCCTGCGGCGGGAGAAATGCTTGCCTGGAATCCTCAAAAGTATGCGACTTCCGAGATGGCATGTGAGGCAGTGAAGAGAGCGTTAAAACTGATCAATAATGAAGGGTTGCATGTAGTGGAGCATATCCTGTTGCGTCCTCAATGCGAAAATAATTGTGGATGTTATTTGTTGCCGCATCAGTCAGCGTTGTTTAGTCAGTGTGACTTTCCTGATCTGGTGGCGGGGTATGATCCTTATTCTTTTATAGCGACAGTGGTATTACCAGCATGGCCGAATCGATTCCGGAAGGAAGGAAACAGGCAGGTGATAGAGAATATGCTGCAAAGAGAGGCGCCGGCGCATGTGTTGCTAAGGATTATCTGGCTGATGCCAAAAGAATTCTGTCAGTTTGAGAGCTATTATAAGCAATGGATCAGGTGGATGGCGAAGAAGACTGTATGTAATGGACCGTTTGATTTTAATGCGTTTTTGCACATAATGACGCAAATGGTGGAGACACAGGATTTTCAGCAACAGGTGAATGAGTTGTTTGATTGGAAGACGTCTTGTGATGATTCCGGGCCGGTAATCACAGTAGCAGCTGCCAACGTTGCAAAAACAGAGGAGCCAGTCGCTTTAAAAGCGGAAGCACCCATTGCCATTGATGCCAGCGGCAAAGCCCGTGCTGTAAACAGCCGTCTCAATGCCCGTAAAAAAGCCATTCAGGAATTCGCCTCAAATATCAAAGATAAACCGCTCAGCAGCATGATTACTACCTTTGCCGATGCTGCTGACCCATCTTTCACGCAATATCAACAGGTAATAGAAAAAATAATCACCAACTGGCCGACGAGTAAAAAGAAGGTGCTGAATAAAAAACAGGCCACTTCTCTCATCAGCTTACTTACGGGTAATTATCTGGACAAACACATCTTTGGCGGTAAAGACATCTCTGCACTCGCTGTTAGTAAACCAGTCTTAGCCCAGATCAAAACCAAAATGCCGCTGGCAGACATCTTCAAAGATTGGAACGCCGCCACTGTGAAAAAGTTTGAACCATCATTGGATATGAACCAGATTGAAAATCTCTTCAAATAATACATGGCAGCGGAACACCATCATATGATCCGCAGACAGGTGCTGGCTTTGAAATTTCCTAAGTCAGCACCTGCTTTCGAATGGCAGCATGAAATGAGCAGGTATTATCATCATCATTTAGTGCCGCTGTTGGAAAAAGCATGCAATGAACTCTGTGGGGAAGGCGAAGTGATTCAATTAGATACCGTTACGATTGACCTGGGTATGCTACGTATCAAAGACCTGAAAGCAGGTAAATGTGAGGAAATAATCTACACACTGCTGCTGGACCAATTGCGTAAGCAAATCCCTCCGGCATTACGAATAGCAGCATCTGCCGGCAATACCATCCGCCTTTCTGTGGCCCGGAAATGGCTTTTCTACATGCAGAAGGGCTATCTGCCCTGGAATACGTTAAAAGCAGATGAGGTGTGGTACAACAATGTACTCGAAGCATTTGCGACGGACTTCCAGCTGGTGACCCTGCTCAGAGATCAGCTGCTGCATGACAAAGTTGTATTACAAAGAGTGATCACCGATCATCCCACTCCATTTTTGATTCAATTAATAGAAATTCTAACTGCCACGAGTCAAATTAATTTATTGCCTGTATTTTATGAACTGGCGACCCTCACCGCGCTCTCCAAAAGTGAAAACCCCGGGCGTTTCACTCCATCATCTGATGCCATTCCCTCTCCGATTAATCGTCAGCTCTGGCAACTGGCGTTTCAGCTGGCAGCAGGAAAGACCGGAAAGGGCATGTCCGCATTACAGGTAGCAACAAGCTATATAATGCAACACCTGATACATGCAAAAACATTTAATCAAATAAAAATAAGGGAGGACGTCAGTCAATTGCTACCAGTATGCTATCCTTTAATAAAGGAAATAAAAACTGACATAGTGGTTGATCCTGTTAAAAGCCAAATTACTGCCGAGGGTATTTCCATCGATCATGAAGATGGCTCCATTCCCGCAGATGGCATCTTCCTGATCAACGCCGGATTGGTATTACTCAATCCCTTCCTTGCTACCTTTTTCAAAAAACTAGGGCTGTTAAACAACAATACTTTCAAAGATATTGCTGCGCACGAAAAAGCATTGTACCTGCTCCACTACCTTGCTACCGGCGAAACGGACACACCAGAGCATGCACTTGTAGTACCGAAACTACTTTGCGCATGGCCATTGGGTAAAAACCTGGTACAGGAAATCGTATTGACTACTGAAGAATGTGAAGAAGCGGATGTACTGCTGGAAGTCTTAATTGAACATTGGGAAAAGTTACAGCATTCATCCATCGATGCATTGAGAGGCAGTTTCCTGCAGCGCAATGGAAAAGTCTTTACCCACAATGACCAGACCTACATTCAGGTAGAACAACAACCACTGGATATATTACTGGATTACCTGCCATGGAGTATCAGCCACATCCGGCTGCCATGGATGAAAACAATATTAAGAGTTGAATGGCGATAAGTAACTAATGAATAAAGTAGCCCCAACATCCGTCGCTTCTTCCGAGAAGAACACTACCCCCTTTTTTAACAAAGAAGGTGGAGAGGACTTTTTTTCCGGTAGTGGTTTCTTTGTGCAAACCAAGCTCTCCGTTGGCCAGCCAAATGATAATTACGAGAAAGAAGCAGACACCGTAGCTGACAATGTGATTCAACAAAAACCGGCACCTACCATACAACGGCTGGAAAAGCAAGGTGATGAATCTTCTGCCCCATCATCCGTAGAAACCCAGCTGGCCGCCAGTAAGGGCAGTGGCAGCCCGCTCCCTTCGCACATCCAGGAAAATATGGGCCAGGCCATGGGTGCTGACTTCAGCAATATCCGGGTTCACACAGACAGCAGCGCCGTTCAGATGAACAAAGACCTGCATGCACAGGCCTTTACCAATGGTAGTGACATTTATTTCAACAGTGGCAAATACAATCCGGGAAATAGCAATGGCCAGCACCTGTTAGCACATGAACTCACCCACACCATTCAACAAGGTGCTGCCGGGGAAGCGATCAACCTGCTCACTGCTGATGAACAGACGACTTATGCCAACGATGTATACGATGCTCTGGATGGCTGGACCTCCAGTAATGACAGCGCTATCATCCTCTCCAAATTCCAGGGCCTTGGTCAGAATGATGTAGACGCCATACTGAACGGCGTTGCAGCCAATGCAGAGGAAAACGTGATGTATGTATACGACTGGCTCAGCTCCGACTGCGTTACTTCTGACTGGAAAGCCCTGCTCCGCATTTTTATCCAGGTTCAATCCACCCAGATCAGTGAACTCATTGCAAAGGAAGTCTTAGACCGCCTGAGTGGCTGGACCTCCGACAATGACAGCAAAGAGATCAAAGATCTGCTCACTGGTCCTACCGGTGGTGCGCTGGATAATATTCTCTCAGAAATGGAGACACAGGGAGATTCGCTGCCTGATGATATGACAGTCTTCCTATTTGGGGATCTGCAGGACATGGATGCGCATAACCTATCGTTGGTTTTCTTTGGCAGTGGCAGTGTGAAAGGATTACAATATGCCACCTATTGGTACGCTTATAAAATTAAAAACCTGATCTCCGGTTTCACCAGTATCGGAGACAGCAATTCTATATTACTCAACTTCCGCCGCCTGCCCAATCACATGGCATGCCTGGCGGTTTATGCAAAACTGGGAGAACTGACACAGGCCGAGTGGAACGAAACAGCCAGCTTCTCCCTCATGGACGACATGCAGCAAGGTGATTACAATACCTTGCGCAATGAAGTCCTGCCTGAACTACCTGTATACAGTATAGAAAGAAACTTCCTGCGCAGGGCCTGGGACCTGATTACTGACGTGGGCGATTACCTGGTCGGTTTTGTGGAATATGTTGTATGCGGTGTAGCTGGTATCATCGTTGGTATTTTTGATGCTGTTGCAAGTATTATAAGCGGCATTGTCGACCTGGCAGCGGGTATCATGCACTTCTGTGGCTGGTTATTGTATAAAGCCAGTGGCGGGGCTATATGCAGGGAATCTGCTGATAAGGTGCATGACTTTATTGCTTCCATCGGTCAGGCATTTAGTGCACCCGGCGAAATGATCTCCCATATGTGGGAAGAAACCTTGCTGGAAGCTTCTCTCATCGAGGGTCCTTTTGAAGAATGTCAGCTGGCCATTTTCTGGATGAGGAGGGTGACAAACTTCGTCGTGAATATCATCTTACTCTTCGTAGCTGGCTATGGTGCTGTCAAAGCCGCACTCGAAGCGATAGAAACCATCAGGACTATCAGCACTTTCGGGGAGTTCCTGACCAAAGTAGGACAGGTACCTATCCGCATTCTGCGCAGTATGCGGGAGCTGCCTGCCAGTCTGGCTTCCGGGGCCGCCAGGATTGTCAATATCATCCGTAATATCGATCAGATCATTGCGACTGTCAGAAGCACGATCGGTTTTATACGACTTGCTGTTGCCGATGAAAACTTCTTTACAAATCTGCGTGCTGCAGGTACTGAACTAGCCAGGGAGCGACTTACTGCCGAAAGAGATTTCTGGCGCAGGCGCCGTGAGATCTGGCGGGGGGCTGCCGATGCACAGGAAACCCGGCTGGGAGGCATTGAAAACGCTGCTGACGATGCCATCGCTACCGCTGATACCAACAGACAGGCGGCAGAAGCACAGATAGCGGAAGCAGAAACGAATGCCAATGCGACCAAAGCTGCGGCTGATGCTACCGAGGCAGAGGTAAGAACAGGACAACCCGCCAATGAAGGGACTACCCCTGTCACCCCGGATGTTCCCAATGCCGAAGCGCTGGCCTGGGAACAAAGCCTTAGCGCTGAAACCCGCGCCATGCTCGATGCCGATCCTGAACTCCGCAGGATGTGGCACAACATGGACCCCGATGTACGGCGTGCGCTCACGTATTGCAATTCCCCTTGTATACCGCTCAATATCTCACCCGAGAACCTGACCAAAGTTCATAACCTCATCAACAGGCTCGGGTTGCCTTCGGACGATCGTGCACTGAGAGAATACCTGCACATGTTCAGGGACAATCCAACAGATCTTTCCAATGCTATCGATGCGCTCAATGGTGTCACTAATGGTACTGAACTGCAGCAATTCATGGATAACCGCCTGATCACATCCATACAGGCAAGAACAGGTGTTACCCTGCGTAGAGGCGCTGGTGGGTTGTGGGAATATACAAGACCTGATGGTGCAGTGATCCGGGAATTTGAATTCAATACCCACGGTTTCCTCACTGAAAACAGAGGTACGAACAACTTCTTCCAGTCACACCACGGCATTCAGGATGCCTGGGCCCGGGAACGACTTTCAGGACTGGGAGTATATGGCAGAGACGATGCTCCTGCATTGTTACTGAGAACCCGTAACTTTGCCGGAGGCAGCCGTGGTACCCCACATGGATTGATCAACGACCTGCAGGGTGCCAGAAGGGCTACCGTCGCTACCCGCACTTTTGCAGAAGAAAGAGCCTTCCTGGTAAGTGATTTGAATGCAATTGGCGTACCTGCCGGTGTGCAGGGACCTTACCTCGCAGAAGTGGATGCCTATTTCGGAAGGATCTATAATACACTTAGTAATACCTTAAACAACAGTCAGCTAACGGCTATCTTTGGCACCTGGACCCCATAAACAACCACCATATGAATACAACAATTGATCTGATAAATACACCAGACTGGGATAAACAAGATCCGGCTACCGCGCAGGATATTCAATCGCTGGAAGCCGCTTTCGGGCCTATTCCGGAAGACTACAAAGCATTGCTGTTATTTTCCAACGGTGGCAGTCTGTATGGTAAAAAGACGCCATTCATTGCATATGCTGTAACCGAAGTACTGGCATTATTCAGAGAGAAAGATCTCTATAAATACATCCCGCAATCTATCATTTTTGGTGGTGATGGCGGTGGTACTATTTATTGCTTTGACATGCGTGCGGACCAGGAACAACATGTCTTTTTCATCAGGGAAGAGGATGCCGGTTATGTTCCGGATGCTTATAACAATGTAGTGTTTAAGGGCACTACGCTTACAGATACGCTGCAGCGCATTGTCAACAATGAAAAGCTTAACTGATGCCGATCATCTCCATAGCCATCCAAAAGGGAGGCGCGGGCAAGACCACTACCTCCATCAATCTGGGTGCTGCACTGGCAATGGCCGGTAAGAAAGTCCTGCTGGTTGATGCCGATCCACAAGCCAACCTCTCACAGTCGTTAAGAGTGTCCGCAGAGCCCGCACACAACCTGTACACAGAATTGAAGAAAGAGATGTCGGGCGAAGGGAGCCGGATCAAAGAGGCCATCATTAATATCAAAGAAGGGTTAGACATCCTGCCTTCTTCTATTGAGCTGGCGGGTGCTGAACTGGAACTGGTAAGTGTATATGGCAGAGAGCAGGTGTTCTCCTGGCTTTTACAACCGGTAGCGGCTGAATATGATTTTATTCTCATCGACTGTCCACATGCTGTGGGCATGCTCACCGTGAATGCACTGGTGTGTAGTGACTATGTATTCATTCCACTGCCGGCAGAGTTTTTACCGCTGAAGGGTGTATATAGTTTTATGCAGCACTTTCAAACCATCCGCAAAAAACTCAACCCCAAACTTAATCTGCTGGGCATAGTGCTCACCCGTTTCGATGAAAGAAAAACCATGAACCAACAGGTAAGACAGGAACTAACAGCAAAATATAATGGCAGTGTATTTGGTACAGTAATCCGTACCAATATGCAACTGGCCAAAGCGCAGGAAGCAGGTAAAGATATTTTCAGCTATGACCCGCAGGCCAATGGCGCTAAGGATTACGCCAGGCTGGCAATGGAAATGCTGAGTAAATTGTATTAATATAAAACACCCCATATGGACCGCGCATTCAAAAGTAGCCCCGCCAGTACTCCGGAGCAAAATAAGCACTCAGGCTTTTTTGAGAAAACACAAAGTGCCCCATTCTTTGGAGGTAACTCCATTCAACGACTCGCCAGTCCTGAAGATAAAAAAGAGGCATCTACCAATGATGGCCGTATGAAACAGGACAAAGATATACAGCGGTGTCCCTGTGAAGATCAAAAAGAAAAGTAGGAATATAATAACCCCATAGCAACACATGCAGGTATTACAGGCTTACGCCAAAGTTCTGACAGGGCTCATCAGTCATCGTATGCAGTCGCCGTCGGAAACAGCAGACAAAGATGATTACATCATTGAGATTCCGGTAGATCTGGATCAGGATAATCCATTTCTTCAATTCATCAAAGCACATTCGTTGACGACGCGGGAACAGCTCCTGCTGTTCATTGCACTCATCCCACATCTGCAACCAGATTATTTTGATACAGAAATACAAAAACATCTTTCCGGCAAAGGAGACTTCCCGCAAATAGGTGGTACCCGCAGCAAACAAAGCAGGGGTTTTCTACCTACCGGCGAAACTGCATTGTTTCTATTAGGAGGCAATGACTGGGAAGCACGCATGGAAATACAACAGATCTTCTGGCCGGATCATTTTTTCAACCGCGCAAAAGTACTCTGGCTGGAGGAAATGCCTTCAGGTGAACCTACGATGAGCGGACGATTGCTGCTTTCCCAGGATCACATTAATATCTTCACCCATGGCAAACCAGTTCCCCCGCATTTCAGCAGTAGTTTTCCGGCAAAACAGGTGCAGACAGACCTTGCATGGGAAGACCTGATCATCAGCAACGATTTAAGATCGCAGATAGATGAGCTCATGAACTGGGTCACCTTCAATGCGCAGCTGATGAATAAATGGAATATGGAAAAGCGGCTGCGCAAAGGGTACAGGGCATTATTCTACGGTCCACCGGGTACCGGCAAGACTTTCACAGCAGGGCTGTTAGGAAAATATACCGGTAAGGAAGTATATAAGATAGACCTCTCTATGATTGTTTCTAAGTACATCGGAGAGACAGAAAAGAACCTTGAATTACTCTTCAGCCGTGCAGAAGACAAAGGCTGGATACTTTTCTTTGACGAAGCCGATGCCCTCTTTGGCAAGCGAACCAATGTGCGGGATGCCCACGATAAGTACGCCAATCAGGAAGTTTCATACCTGCTACAGCGTATTGAAGACTACAATGGGTTGATCATCCTTGCCACAAATATGAAAAATAATATAGACGATGCATTTATACGCCGTTTTAACGCAATCTTAAAATTTTCATTCCCCGATTCCAACGAGCGGGCGATGATCTGGCGGAGAACTTTTCCGGCTCAATCAGAGTTTATTGGCGGGGATATTCCGGAAATGATAAAACGATACGAACTGGCAGGTGGGAGCATTCTGAACGTTGTACATTACGCCTGCCTGAAGGCAATTGAAAAGCATACTGACGATCGGGAAAAACTGGGTATTTATATCAATGATGTACTGGATGGCATCAAGCGGGAATTTGTAAAAGAGGGCAAACCCTTCTGATAATTAAATATTATATATATATTTGCGCCACTGTTTGTGAAAGAGGACAATATACCGCATTAACTACCAGTACTTTATTGAATTTGTTTAACCAAAAAATACCCTTACATGAGAACATTTATCTGTTCGTCCTTTGTCATTGCTATGTTCGTAGGTAGCATTTCCTGTAACAATACCAGCGGCAAGAAACCTGGTGCAACCGAGTACAGTGAAAACTCCGCTGAATCAGCCAGCCACATTATTGAGTATACAAACCTGATCGTTGATATGTCGAACAAACATAACAGCTACCTGGAAGACGTTGCTAACAATACTACCAAGCTGGAAGAAGCACTGAAACATCCGAATGACAAATTCCGTTTCATTACAATCAATAAGCCATTCTCTTCGCCTGAGTTCCAGAAATGGAATCAGAAAGTGAAGATTGATGAACCCGTAAAGGAACTGAGTAATAAAGATCAAAAGTTTTTCAAAGACAGCATTGCCAGATACAAGCAGCTGTTCGAAGCGATGAAGGCGACTAACAACCGCATGCACGAGTATATCACTGCAGAAGATTTCAAAGACGATAAAGGTGCAAAAGGATACGCTATTATAGATACCCTGCGCAACCAGATTGCTGAATTATATACCTTGAAAAGTGCTATTGTAAAGAAGGTAGAAGTGGTAGCTGACGAAAGCGAACAAATCATTCTGAAAGATAGCCCGCTGAAAGATTACATCATCGCGATGAAAAAGGATATGGCAAGCATCCGTTCCTTCATCGACCTGTTAGGTAGCGAAGAAAAATATGCAGGCATCGAAGCGAAGGCAAAAGCCCAGTATGATTCACTGGAAAAAGCACAGACTGAACATGCGCAGATCAATATCGACAACGCGAAGAAAGCCAACGAAGATCATAGCTTCAATACATTCTATGATGATTTTCATAAGTTGCTGCTGAACGCGAGAAAACGTATGCGTGATGCGGCTGAGAAAGGTCATTTTGAAAGTTATGATTTGGAGGCACTGGATAGTGATTACGATTCACTGGTAAGAGATTATAATAACTTTAACAGTTAATAATTCAGGGATAGTACCTGAATAAAAAAAAGCCTGTATTTTTATCAATACAGGCTTTTTCATTTAGTCTTCTTTACTTCCATCATCGGCCATTCTCACAATTCTGGGTGAAAACTTTGCCACTACATCCACCAGTGCTTCCTGTGCAGCCATTACCGCATGGATATCTTTATACGCCATTGGCGCTTCATCCAGCCCTGCACCTATCAATGTCACATTATTCGCTGCAAGCACTGCCGCCATGTCCACTTTCGAAATCTCTTTCTCTGCTCTTGTACGGCTTAATTGTCTACCCGCACCATGAGATGCTGAGTTGATCGCTGCTTCTTCCCCCTTCCCACGCACCAGGAATCCAGGCGCCGCCATAGAACCCGGGATGATACCCATCACACCTTTACCTGCCGGTGTAGCGCCTTTTCTATGCACGATAACCTCTTCACCATTCAGTTGTTCCTTCCATGCAAAGTTATGGTGGTTCTCTACGGTTGCCAGTAGCTGACCACCTACTAAGGCACCTATTTTATGGTGTATCACCTGGTGACAAGCGGCTGCATAATCACCGGCCAGATTCATGGCCATCCAATATTCCTGACCTTCCGCCTTCTTCATATCCAACCACGCCAGGTTTGCCGCTTCCTTTGGCAGTTTACACAAGTCTTTTGCCAGTCTTGTATAGTAACCTGCTACAGTGGCCCCAAAACCACGTGAACCGGAGTGTGATAACAGTGCCAGATATTTACCAGCGTTGATATTCAAAGCTTCGTCCCGCTGCGCAAATTCAATCACACCAAATTCCACGAAGTGGTTGCCACCACCAGAAGATCCCAACTGTGACCAGGCTTTATCTTTCAGCTGTTTCACGAATGGTGTCATATTAAATGCATCGTTGTCCAGCACAGCGTGTTCTGCACGATATTTACCCTGGAAACCATGGCCTGCACCAAATCTTGTTTCATTTACCAGCATCTTCTTCAGTTTATCTTCATCTATGACTGAATATGGAATATCATAGATGGACAATGCCATTCTACATCCGATATCTACACCTACACCATAAGGGATGACCGCATTTTTAGCGGCCAATACACCACCGATTGGCAGGCCATAACCCTGGTGAGCATCAGGCATCAATGCTCCTCCTACTGTAACAGGCAGTCTCATCGCGAAATCCATCTGTTTGATGGCCCCCGGATCAATGGCCGCTGCTCCATAGACTTTATAATCAGCTGGATTATCATTCAGCGGAATAGTCATATCCACAGGCGTATTCGCCTCTTCTATCATTTTTGTGGCCAGGTCTTCCAATACAGGATGATCCAGATACATTTCTGGTTTTGATCGCAGGTCGCTCATCAATGCCATAAGGCTTGCATGGTCCATATCGCTTAATTTCGTAGCTACTATAGCCAGCGCTTCACCTAATATTTTGCCTTGTTTAAAACCTGCTGCCATTAAATCAGCTCCGTTAATCTTGTTCATACATTGATCAATTTAGTATAATTGAATTGATGATACAAATATTCAAACTCATGTGCGCAAGCTTAGTGCGTAGTAGAAAAAAACTTTTTGGCACTATAGATGTTATATTCTATGTACAACACCTTTATATAATATACAGCTGAGACAGCTGTGAATCAAACCTGTAATCTCAAAAAGTTCAACAATGAAAAAGCTACTTATTTTGTCGGCCTCACTACTGTTAATGACAGCCAGTGCCACATTCGCACAAATGCCCACTACTGATTCCGCTATGCATCATCATAATGGTATGCACAAGATGAAAGACTGTGTAGCCATGAAAGGAGGTAAAATGTGGGTGATGAAAGGGGGACAGAAATCAGAAATGACGCAAACCATGACCATGAGCGATGGTACAATGGTAATGGCGGACGGTACTGTTAAAAATAAAGATGGTAAAACGTGGATGCTGAAAGATGGGGAGATGATAGATATGAACGGTAAAGTGATGATGAAAGATAAAATGAAAAAGGCCAAATCCGACGGCATGAAATAGTGCCATGATAGTTTTAAATGAAAAGGGCAGCCACTACCGCTGCCCTTTTTCTTTTATTGATTAGTCGATGAACAACTGTGTAACTGCGGCTGCATCTTTTGCCCATACCGTAGTATAGGCTTCATCCGCCATTGATGGGTGCTCTACTTCCTGTAATTGCTGCGCAGCTGCTTTCATACGCAACATATTACCAACGCTCAGTTTGCTTTCCAATTTACGCAGCAGCGTCTGCACCATATTAAAATTCATTTGTCCTACTACCTGTCCCTGAAAAGGCATTTCAAGCCAGATGATTTCGCGGGTAGCGATTTCCAGCACACCGAATACCAATCCTTTTGTCAGGCTTTTCCCAATCCGTACCTGATGTTGCACACAGGAGGGATCGTAGGCAACACCTGCTGTTGTTACAGTCATCTTGTTGGCTGAATTCATCCAGCCTATTACCATATTGGGAGACATACTTCCGTTACTGAAGGCATTGCATACAAAGGTCACATACCGGGCACCTTCTTTCGAAAGAACCGCGAGGTCTATGTCGATGTACTCGGCAGTACCGACTTGATCTGGTATATTGATGATGTCTCCGCTGTGTTTACACCCTACCGGATACATATTACCAAAGCTACAGTGATCCACCACTTTATCATAGGTGATCATACAGCTCAGATCCATATCCAGGTGTTGTGCAGGTAAACCTGTCCCCCATTGCATAAATAAGCGTACAGTATCTCCGTCTACAGGAAACCGGGTACCCTGCAGCGCTACCGGCAGGTCCTGAATAGAATCACTGCGGTCGCCTATAGATAAAGGCATTTTGAACAACAGCGGATCGATGTAAATAGTTTTATTCGCATTGGCCACTGCTGCAAAACGGCCTTTCATCAGTTTTAAGGTTAGTTCCTGCACACCTTCCTGCATCAGTTGCAGTTCTTCATTGCTGAATAACTGTAATAGCTTATTAGGTGTGATCATTTTTGCCACACCACCCAATGGTTTTACGGTGCGGTAATAATTCTTATTGAAATAATCTTCCGCATACATATTGAGAGTAAACACCAACCTTGCAGGTACCTTAGTGATTATTTCCGCAAATGCATCCAGTACTATTTCTTGTCCGAACCACAGCATATTTGCAAACAGTGAACGGGCAAATAGACCCGGTCTCTGTTTCAATAGATTCAGCGTAGCATTGGCATCTTTGCGCAGGCGAAAATGCTGAACCTGGCCATTGTACACCTCATATCTTTCGTTGTAGAATACATCCAGCAGTTCGCGCAGTTTTTCAAATCCGGTACGTCTGCTGTATTCAGACAAACGCAGGGCTCTGATAAACCTTACCCACATCCCTCTTTTAGGATGCATTTCTTCACACATCTTCTCTACCGGTGCCTCCATGGCATTCAGCCATGTCGCCACCATGCGCCCCGTCTGGCGACTGTAGTACAATGCCAGCGATGCCTTTGTGTATATACGGGCTGCAGCAGCAGTAGATAGCTCCTGTCTCAGATGCTGATGGTTTTTACCATGGCGCTCAATGATCGTCTTAGGCGCGAAGAGCTGTGCAAAGCCGGTATGCTTGTACCATAAATAACGCAATACTTCGTTAGGAGAAGTTAGCAGCTGCTGTGCTTTTTCGTGATCGTTTCTTTCCACCAGGATATCTATTACCAGCATCAAAGTTTCCTTCATGGCAGGTTTCACATCCGGTAATGGGAAAAGCGACATCAGGGTCTTCAGACTGTCTGCCTGTGTAGCATCTAATGGTGTTCTGGATAGCAGCAGGTTATTATAATAATTATGTACATCCTCCAGTGTCCAGCATTGTAAGACGGTCCTTTTGCTTGCCTGATTCTTTAAAGTGAGTTTTTCAAACTGGAAAGTTTGCGCACAATAAGGGCAACCATTATAGCGCTCCAGCGGAAAAGTACCTTCAGGTATATAATGGCCACATGGCAGGGTCACTTCATTGCCGTTCTTAAAGAAGTTGGCAAAGAAGGTCATGATGTAGTCTTCAGTTTTGACAGATACAGGTGTCTGCCAGTCTCTGATGAGTGGTGTCCAGCCTTTCTCCAGTCCTTTTGCATCGCTGATATTGTCCAGTGCCAGCTCTCTGTCGTCAATACTCATTTTGCTGATGGCATACAACAACTCTTCTGATACCTGGTATCCCAGGTTGACTAATTCTGCAACAAAGGAGATGACTTCTTCATCTACAGGTTTATGTGTAAAAGGACGTTTTAATTTGGGTATATATAGCGCCTGTTGGCGTAAGGCCACTTTCAACAATGCTTTCAGCTGTTCCATGCATATTGTATTAAAAAGAAAGGTCCGGAATTTTGTAACTGATACCAAGTTGAAGTAAGTTACAATTGACCAGGACCAAATATCTAACGATACAAAGATGTCACTACAAGTGCGCAGTTTTTCTGCGCAGGTTGAAATAATTTTACCAAAGGTAATAAATAATTTTATTTATTATATATAATATTTTGAATCGCGGACCAGATGTCTGCTATCTCCTAATCAACTTTTTTTCATTATATTGCTATATAACCGTATCAAGACACGATAGCCTGGACATTCCTCCTCTTTTTACTAAACCCCCATCGTATACTATGAGCAAAATATATGTACAGTATGGCTGTGGCATGTCATCGCCTCAGGGATGGAAAAACTTTGACGCCTCCCCCACTCTCCGTTTACAGCAATTACCGCTTATTGGCAATTTACTGAAGCAACGCATGCATATCACTTTTCCTGACAATGTGTTGCAAGGTGATATTATTAAAGGGTTGCCAGGTATTACTGATAATTCCGCTGACGGTGTGTACTGCTCCCACGTACTTGAACATCTTACTTACGAAGATTTCCTGATCGCTGTACGCAACACTTACAGGATCCTAAAACCCGGCGGTATCTTTCGCTGTGTGGTACCGGATCTGGAAAAAGCTGCCCGCGAATATGTAGAAGACCTCACTAATCATGACCAGGGAGCCAATGCAAAATTCCTGGAAAAAACACGTTTGGGAAAAACACATCGTCGCCGTGGCATTAAAGGCTTGTTACAAAATACTTATGGCAACAGTGACCACCTTTTTATGTGGGATAATCTTTCCTTATCCAATGAATTGTACCGCGCAGGCTTCTCCTACGTACGCGCTGCCACATTTAATGATAGTGAAGACGACATGTTTAAACTGGTGGAAAGTGAAGGGCGGTTCAACAATGCTGTTGCACTCGAAGCAAAAAAATAGTTCCGGTTTCAGGAGGTTGCTATCGATGGCAACCTCTTATTTTATATAACCCTTTAAATTATAGCCGTCTTTACAATTAAAAAATCCCTTTATTCTTATTTTCTTTAAAGTGTTTAACCAGTCTGATTTTCCCATACTATTTTTTTATCCGCAATTTTCCGGATTGATATTTTTCCTTTAATTTGCAGCTGTCTGAGAATGTTATAATCAATAGTCACTTTGCTATTGTAACTCCTAATAGGTTGTAATGCTAATTACAGCACAGGGGCATTTTATCTCCAAAATAACATTCGATGCACTCCAAAAATTCCGATCTAAAGTATTTCTTTGGCCTTGATGCGTTCAGAGGAATCGGTTCCCTCATTGTTGTTACTATCCATTGGAAGTTTTTCTATTTCCAGAACGATCTCGTAATGCCTACTGCAGAGACTGAAAAGTCTATGCCTTTTTTCAATTACCTGGGTCTCTTCTATACACATGCTGCTTTTGTAGTAGATATGTTCTTTCTGCTTTCCGGCTTCGTGTTTTTTTGGCTGTATGCGGATAAGATTGGAGAAAAAAGGATCTCCGTCAGGAAGTTCTTTACATTAAGGTTTACCCGTATTTACCCTGTCCATCTTTTTACCTTATTATTAATTGGGGCACTACAATATATTTTTATCAGCCAGACCGGCCACTCTTTTGCCAGCATAAATAATGACGGGAAGCACTTTTTCCTGAACCTGCTGCTCATCCAAAGCTGGTGCTTTGACCCTACACCTGCGCAGAGTGGATTTAATGCGCCAGCCTGGTCCGTATCTGTAGAATCATTCCTGTATATCCTGTTCTTCATAGTCGCTATCCTGCGTTTGCACCGAAACAAGGTAGTGCTGTTTGCCATCGTATTCGCAGGTATCGCCATTCAGGTCTTACATCCTATGATTGGGCAGGGAATCTTCTCCTTTTTTATAGGCGGTCTTATTTATTACCTGTATCATTGGATTGCCAATCATCCACGTTTTGATATCATCTGCAATGTGATATTCACCGTCACGGCCCTTATCTGGATAATGTCTGTCGGTGAATTCTACCTCTCCTTTATCAGGTTTGAATTTATGACACTGACTGCTAAGTACCTGCCTGGGAAAGCTGATCAGATGGAAAAAATATTCAACCTTGGCAGAAATACTTTTTTCAGACTATTCACTTCTCCCCTTACCATCCTCACCCTCGCACTGCTGGAAACGCGCTATGGTAGCCTGAAAGCAAAATGGGCGATCGTACTTGGCCATTCCAGTTACAGCATCTACCTGCTCCACTATCCACTTATGGTGGCCGCGGTAGTTATTACCAATGTATTCGGCATAGGCAGAGAGTTCTTTCACTCTCCCATCGTCTTCATTGGCTTCTTTCTCATTCTCCTGATTTTGAGCATTGGCCTGCATTATTCCTTTGAATATCCTGTACAGGAACTCGTCAGGAAAAAAATGCTTGGCAAATCTACCAAAACACCGGCTGTACCAAATCCTGCAATCTGAACTACCAATACTAATAAATGCGGTATTATAATCAAAGATCTATGAAGATTAAATCCATTACACTGTTATTCTTAATCTCTGTTTTAGCAAGTTGTGTCGATACCAAAAAGATCACCTATTTCAATGACGTTATGAAGGCTAGCGGAGCAAACAATACGAATCAATACAAACAGCTAAGAGTACAACCAGGCGACGTAATACAGATAACCATCACTACACTGGACAAAGATGTATCTCTCATTTTCAATCCGCAAACCGCTACTGCAGCAGCCCCAGGTCCAGGCGGAATGGGCATGGAACCCGGTTACCTCGTAGACAGCGCAGGCTACATTTCACTGCCCATGGTGGGCAATATATTAGTGAAAGACAAAACAACTTCTGAAATCAACACAATCGTGGCAAAAGAGCTGGACAAAAGTGTAAGAAACGCCTACGTGTCCACCCGCATCTCCAATTTCCGGGTGTCGGTATTGGGCGATGTAGCCCGCCCCGGATCATTCAAAGTACCTGCTGAGAGAATTTCGGTTCTCGATGCATTGAGTATGGCAGGTGACCTCAATACCTCGGCTATAAGGGATGATGTCATGCTGATCAGAGAAGTAAACGGAGAAAAACAATATGTGTCTCTCAACCTCAACGACAGTAAACTGCTTTCCTCACCCTACTACTATTTAAGTAATAATGATGTGATTTATGTAAAGCCCGGCCCTAATAAAACATTCGGCACTTCAAAGTTCGTTGCCTTGTTACCAGCCGTTATCAGCGCGTTTTCACTCATCACGACGTTAATTATTGTTACAGTTAATAAATGATCCATCATCCAATGAACCAAGTAAAAGATATAGCCAATAATAATGTAATGGCTATCGACCTGACCGACCTCTTTAAAAAGGCATTTTATCACTGGCCATTGTACCTGCTCATTGCCACACTCTCTGTGGCAGGCGCATTCATCTACCTCCGATATGCCAGACCTAATTATATGTCCAGCTCCAAACTTTACCTGAAGGACGAAAAGAAAGGAAATGGTGAAGAATCGGATATCATGAAGTCGTTATCCATTTTCAATAGCGGTAAGAACATTGAAAATGAAATGGAGTTGATCAAATCACCGATCCTCGTTGAAAAAGTGATAAAGGATAATCAGTTCAATATTCGCTACTTCCGCAAAGGCAACATCCGCAAACAGGAGCTCTACGACAACCTGCCGCTGAAACTACACTTCGTCAGTGACAGTTCCAGAATGGGCAACTATACCCTGGATGTAATGGTTACCCAGGCTTCCATGAAAATTACGGATGTCAGGAAAAACCGCCCGGACTCTGTATTCTACGCTAAACCAGGTATCCCTTTTGCCCTGGGCAAAGAGATCATGATGATCAATTTCAATCCACAGGAGCTGCCGGAACCAGGCGCTACCTATAGAATTAAAATTGACTCTATTGAACAATTTGCTTATGACAAAATTGATGATATCAATACGGCACTTGTCAATAAAGAAGCCACTGTAATTGTAGTAACTAACGAAGATCCAATTCCTACCAGGGCTGCTGCATTCCTTAACGCCCTGATGGACACTTACAATGAATATACACTGGACGATAAAAACCGCGTAGCACTCAAAACTATCCACTTCCTGAACGGCAGAATTGACTCCCTGAAAGATGAACTGGGTTTCCTGGAGAAAGAAGAAGAAAGATTTAAAGTGACACGTGGTATCACCGACATTGAAGGTAGCGCAAAACTGGCGCTGGATCAGGTAAAAGACGCTGACCTGAAACTGAATGAAGCCAATATGCAACTCTCTGTTTTCGACCAGGTAGACGACTATATCAACAACCCCAGCGCAGATTACCCGTTTGCGCCACTGATGGGAAATGTAGACCAGACACTCACTGCCATGATCAACAGGTATGAAGAACTGCTGAAAGAAAAGAACAGGCTCTCCCTCTCTTTACAACCTTCCAGCATTATCGTACAGAACCTGGATAAACAAATCAACGACGCGAAGAACACTATCAAGGAATATATATCCGGTTATAAAAGAAATGCAGGGGTAGCACAGAACAAGATGCAGGACAAGGTGAACCAGATCAATGCCAAGATTGCGAACATTCCTGCTTACGAACGTGAATTTATCAACATCAAACGCCAGCAGACTGTAAAGGAAAACCTGTACCTGCACCTCCTGAAAAAAAAGGAAGAAGCCGCGGTATCATACGCCAGTAATGTAACTGACAATAAAGTGATAGCTCCTGCTTTCATTCCGAGCAAGCCGATTACACCAAACAAAACACTGGTCTTTGTTTCCTTCATCGCCGCAGGTCTATTGCTCACCACAGGTTATGTATACGCTAAATATTTCCTGAACAATACGGTACTCAGCAAGAAAGATATTGAGCAATACACGACGGCTCCACTCATTGCTGAAATTTTCGAACTCAAGGAAGATTTAAACGATCTTATGCAACACCGCTCTGTATTACAGGAACAAATATTCAGTCTCAGGACCAACCTGCGCTTCCTGATGACAGATCCAAATATTCCAAACATCATACAAATCACCTCCAGTATCTCCGGTGAGGGTAAAACATTCATCACCGCACATCTGGGTAAGGCCCTTACTGCCAATAATAAAAAGGTAGTACTGTTGGAGCTTGACCTGCGCAAGCCAAAATTGTCTAAATTCTTTGGTCTGGATCATCAGATGGGAGTAACTAATTACATCATTGATAGTAAAACACCTGAAGAGATAATCAAGAAGGTGCCAGGTGTGGATAACCTGAGCATAGTGAGCTCTGGTCCTATTCCTCCAAATCCTATTGAGATGATTGAGAGTAAGAGAATGGCCGCCCTGATCAATTCATTGAAAGATCAGTTTGATTATATCGTAATTGATACGGCTCCTATAGGTGTTGTAGCTGACGCCAAGAGCCTTGCGCAGTATGTAGACTGTACCCTCTTCGTAGTGAGATATAAATATACCATGAAGAGCAAGCTGGCAAATGTACTGGATATTCTGAAAGAGGGTTACTTCAAAAAGACGGGTGTCATCTTCAACGGTATTGCGCAGAATACAGTACATACTTATCAGTATTACTATCAATACACTTACTCTGAGAATAAGATGAGAACAAACTGGTTCAAATTATTAATGAGACAAATGAAACAACGATTTGCATAAAGTATTTAAAAATAGCAGCTGGTTAATGCTGGATAAGGTTGCCAGATTACTGATCGGTGTGGTGACGATGGCACAGATCGCCAAACATATTGGTCCGAATGATTTTGGTATCTGGAATTATGCGATTGCCATCACAGCGATAGCAGGAGGCATTGCTATACTGGGATTAGATAAACTAGCTGTAAAAGAGATCGTTTCAAATCCTGAAAAACGTCATCAGATCGTATCTACTGCACTGGCCATGCGAATCATAGCAGGTGTATGTTGCTTTCTGACATGTATGGGAATGGTTTGGCTGCTGAAAGGCGACCAGCAACCGTACCTCTATTGTACCCTGTTCACAGGGATGAATATCATTTTGCAGGCGGGCGATGTCTTTGACTACTTCTACCAGGCGCAACACAATGTACAAATGACTATCATCCCCAAGGCCAGCATCTTCGTGCTCTTCTGCGGAATAAAGCTGTATGCCATTCATCTGGATGCACCGGTGCAAACATTTGTACAACTCAGCTTTTGGGAGCTCTTTGTCACCTATTCCATTATTCTCGCCATCTACCTGCGACATAATAAAATTGAAATGACGAACTTCTTTAGCATGAAAGAAGCCGCTCTGCTCTTTTCCAAAGGCTGGCCCCTGTTACTCACCGCTGTACTGGTATTGATCTATATGAAGACAGACCAGTTGCTGCTGGACACCTTCGTGGGCTCTGCTAAACTAGGTGAATATGCAGCCGCCAGCAGGATCTCTGAATTGTATTATACTATTCCAGTGGTAATTGCCACCGCTATACTACCCGGGCTGATCACCAGGCGTAAAACAGATATTGACGACTACTGGCGCTCGCTGGAAAAACTGATCCGACTCAGCTTTTGGTTCAGCACAGGCATTGCAGTTGTCATGTCTTTCGCAGCAAAAACCATCATTTACAAACTGTATGGTGCGCAATATCCGGCTTCTGCCCTGATCCTTTCTATTCATATCTGGGCCAATGTACCTGTATTTGTATCTGTGGTCATCACCCAATATCAGGTAGTGGAAGGGAATTATAAGACGAATATGTATGCCACCTTTATGGGAATGATCGTGAATGTCGCACTGAACATTATGCTTATCCCAAAATATGCAGGTGTAGGATCGGCCATCGCCATCGTCGTATCGCAGGTCGTGGTACTGACGACACTCCTGATTCTCGACAGGAATAAAAAAGGAATCACACTGGTGAGCAAAATGCCGAACCCGATACAGGCTTTCATTGACAGCAAAGAAGTACTTACTGAGCTAAAAATTTACATTGGTAAACTGGCTTATCAGACAGGCAGACGCTGATTAATAACATTACTGACAAATGAGCTTTGACAAACCAATATTATTCCTGGTATTTAACCGCCCTCTTCCCACTTTGGTAGTGTTCGAAGCTATCAGAGCACAGCGGCCATCTAAACTGTATATCGCCGCAGATGGGCCCCGGTTAAACCGGCAAGGGGAAAAGGAATTGTGTGAGGAAACAAGAAATACCGTACTCAAAGCAATCGACTGGCCATGCACTGTGAGCACGCTGCTCAGAGATGACAACCTCGGTTGTGGCAAAGCCGTGAGCAGTGCCATCAACTGGTTTTTTCACCAGGAGGAAGAAGGTATCATTCTGGAAGATGATTGCGTACCTGACCACTCTTTCTTTTCATTCTGTGCCTGCATGTTGGATCGCTATAAGGAAGAGGCACATATCTATCATATCAACGGCAGCAATTTTCAGATGGGCCATACCAGGGGCGATGCCTCCTACTATGCTTCCCGCTATGCACACATATGGGGATGGGCCACCTGGCGAAGAGCCTGGAAGCAATATGACTTTACGATGAACAATTATGCAGGTCGTTCCAAAGAAGGACTCAATGCCATGCTCCTGGATGAACTACAAAGCATTTATAACAAAGAAGTAGATACCTGGGATATACAATGGTTCTTTAGTGTATGGTTCAATCAGGGATGGTGCATTACCCCCAATTGTAGCCTGGTAAAAAATATCGGTTATGGTAAGGATGCCACCCATACGCATCAAACGCCTTCCTGGTTCAAACACATCCGGTACGGTACGCTGCCTGTCATCACTCATCCCTCAGTACTGATCTGCGATACAACTGCCGATCAGTTCACTGCAGACACATTGTACAATAGTTCGGGATTGGTAAAGAAGCTGAAGAAGATCGTAAAAACGAATCCTATCCTGAACAAACTTTACCAGCTTTTATCCTAAACCAGTCAACCAGTAAGTATGGATATTATTACGGAATACCTGACGAGTCAGAACCGGTTTATTGAATACTTCAGAGAATCAGTGCCTGTAATATTTGCAGGAGGATTGCTCTACAATTACTACAAGGGCCGGATCACTGCACTGGAGACTATTCTTTATGCCTTTGCAACAGAGGCGTACAACATGATCATGATAGGCCCCACGCTGACGGCTACCTTTTTTATCAGCATGGTCTTTATGCTGGAACAGTTTCACAACCTGTTCACTGGGAAACTACGTATCAAACAACGGTACCTCCTGCTACTCGTATTACCCTTGCTGTCAAGTCTGGCTGTATTCTTCGTCATACAGTTATTTAAGAATCCATTCTATTACCCACCGGGTAAGATGCTGTCGTTCTATATGCGGCCATTCTATTTCTATTTCAAAACATACCTCCCCCTGTTTGCACTGGGTACCAGAATTTTGCAGGAGAAGAACGAAATATCGCTGGACCATTTCTATGGATTGATGAAAAAGATCGCCAAAGTATCGATGGTACTATGTTTATTACAAATCATTTCACAGCTGGGTTTAAAGAGCATTGAAGCAGGGGAAATACTGGGATTACAGCGCAGGTATATGCTGGAGCAGTCAGCCTCCCTGTTCAGTCTGCGCCTGCAGGCCTCTTTTTCCGAACCGAAGATCTACAGTGCCTTCCTTTCCCTGTGCATTCCCCTGTTCCTGAAAGACAGGCAATATCTGTATGCCTTTCTGAGCTTCCTGCTGGGGGTGCTCACCATCTCGCAAACCTTTTATATCAATTTGCTGGCAGGGGGGATCATCTTCCTGATGATAGGAAAGATCCATTCTGTGCGGGTCAAAGTATTTGCCACGCTTGGCATTGTAATAGGCCTTTTTGCCCTGATCTCCGGCAGTAAAGAATACTTCTTCAAACTATACATGAAGAACCAGGGAGACCCGGTTTATGACATTATTTTCAAACGCTCCGTAAACAGGTATGACAACTACGATATCTATCAGAAGGATAATGTGGTTTGGGGAATGCCTTTGCAAAGGGATATGGAGCTGCCCGTGGTCGACTTTCTGAGACATGAACCCTACCTGCTCATCACAGGATATGGACCCGGCAACAGTACTTTCATCCCGTCTGAATACTTCTACGGACAAGTGAATTACGACGACCATGTGGCAGGGAATGGTTCTCACAACCTGAACATGCGCTGGTTTTATCTGGCAGCTGAATTCGGGATCCTTGCGCTCATAATCATCTTTTCAATATTTACGCAGGCACAACCGGGTATCACCACCTTTCAGGGGAGTTATCTGGGGTATGCCTGGGTTTGTTTTTTCTTCAGTCAGATCGATCTGTTGCTGGTGATCACAGCGTTGCTCACCACATCGGCATCCGTTCCTGAAACTGAACCTGAACCGGTGGCTGTTACTCTAAAAGAATCATATGCAGGTTATTAACAAAATAGTATGGGGCTATCGAAAGCGATTTGGCATTTTATGGTATTACCTGAATAAGGCTTACCAGCGTACGTCGTGGAGTGAAATGATGTTTCATATGTTCTCTCCATCTATGTATAGGGTAGCTGCAGAAAATGCCATCCTGGTAAGAAGCGATGAAAAGTACAGCTATTACCGCATCAACGGTTATGACGATCTGTTTCTCTACCCAAAGTCAGCTCCATATTATAGTCTGGCAATGGTACTGGCAGAATCCAGGCCGCAGCACTGGCACTATTACGAAATACCGGAGACTGCGGTAGCCCCCGGTGACATCATTGTGGATTGCGGTAGTGCAGAGGGTTTCTTCTCCTTCCGTCATCAGCATACTGCCAGTCATATCTATGCAATGGAACCACTGTCAGTCTTCATTGATTCGCTGGGCAGCCTATTTCAGAACAAACAAAAGGTTACTATCCTTCCATACGCTGCTGGTGATAGTTGTAAGGAAGCATTTATCGGTACGTCCTCCGCAGAGACCATCATTGATGCATCTATACAGGAAACAGACAGCAATGGCCATGCTGAAAAGATCAATATTGTTACGATCGATAGTCTCTTTGCTGAAAAAGGGATCCGCATCGATTACCTGAAAGCGGACATAGAAGGATTTGAGGAAAACATGATCAGGGGGGCGCTGGAAACCATCCGGATCAGTAAACCGAAGATCGCTATCACCACCTATCACAAAGGGCAGGATTACCAGAAACTGATTGAGATGATCAAAGGCGTAGTACCGGAATACAAACACCGGATCAAAGGTATCGATTACCTGTCCGGCAATCCGATCATGCTACATATGTGGATTTAACTATTATTATTTCATGCAGATTTACTTAGACAATATCGTGTTCACTATTCAAAGGGCCGGAGGCGTGTCCATGTACTGGTATGAGCTTTTGAAAGGGCTCTGCAATGCAGACCTGCCACTGAACTTTCTGAATGCCGATCCGCATTCTGACAACCTCTTTGAACAGCAGCTCGACTACACCCCTTATCCCTGCATCCGTGAAAGCTGGATTCCTCCGAAATACCTGCGATATCTGCCATTACGCTATACATTGCCATCGAACGCTGTGTTTCATGGCGGGTACCTGCGGGTATCTCCACAAAAGGATATCGTCAATATTCTCACCTTGCATGACTTTGCACACGAGCGAAGAATGGCTACCCGTTTCCCCCGCGGACTGGCCAACATCCAGCAGAAAGCTTATGGCATACGTCATGCAGACGGTATTATCTGTATCTCAGAAAGTACACGTAAAGAGCTATTGCATTTCTACCCCAAAACAGATCCTGAAAAAATCAGGGTAATTCATCACGGTATCGCTGATTGTTTTTATCCGCTGGACAAACGGCAGCTTCCTGACTACCCAATGCCACCATCACCCTATGTACTGTACATAGGCGTGCGTAGTCATTACAAAAACTTCAGTCAGGCAGTGGCTACACTACAATTATTACCCGCCCATTATCAGCTGGTGATAGCAGGTGGTGAGCCCTGGCAATCCAAAGACATAGAGGCACTGGAACAGGCCATTCCCGGCAGGTACCATATATTGCGGAATGTAAGCCCGGAAGCGTTGAACATCCTGTACAATTATGCCTGGTGCCTGTTATATCCTTCCTCTTACGAAGGCTTCGGATTTCCTCCCGGCGAAGCCATGAAGGCTGGTTGCCCCGTAGTAGCTACCTGTACCACCTCCATTCCGGAAGTGACAGGCCAGGCAGGTCTGCTCGTGAATAATCCCTCTCCTGCTGCTTTTGCGGAAAAAATTCAATCACTCGAAGATGCAAACTTCAGAGACAGTATTATTCAGGCAGGCATTATCCGATCACAACTATTTACATGGGACAAAAGTATTCAGGAAACAATCGCTTTTTACAAACATTGCTGGAACACTAAATTTTCATTATGAATTTCATTTTTAAAATTGCCGACGCGGCCAGGGTTTTCTTACAATCAGGAATAGGGATCAGTGCCCTGTGGAAAAAGGGAGGGTCCATTGCCTCCACCACCATCCTGCATAACTGTAAACACTATATCCCGGAGATTGGAACAATCATCGACGTAGGAGCAAATCAGGGCCAGTTTGCACTATCTGCGCGCTATTTTTATCCCCGTGCCGGTATTCACTCTTTTGAACCATTGCCCGATGTATTTCGCACCTTGCAGCAGAACATCGGCAAAGCAAATGGTATCAGTACCTACAACTTTGCACTGGGTAGTACCAATGGCTTCCTGGAGTTTTTTCAGAACGATTATTCCCATGCCAGTTCTGCCTTGCATGTATCCAGTATACAGCAACAATTCTTTCCGCAAACAGCCTCCGGGCACCAGATCAAAGTACCTGTAAAAAGGATAGATGACCTGATCAGTAATATCACTTTTGAAGCACCTGTATTATTGAAACTGGATGTACAGGGCTTCGAAAAAGAAGTATTGAAAGGTGCTGCCGCCATCCTGGACAAAATAGATTATCTCCTGTTCGAGACCTCTTTTGTACCTATGTATGATGGAGAACCTCTCTTTGATGAGATGCATAATTTCGTAAAAGAACTGGGATTTGAATTCATTGCTCCTGTAGGTTTCTGTCAGACAGACGCTTTACAGATCCTGCAAATGGACCTGTTGTATAAACGGAAAACTGCAGCCTGATCTAATTACATTTTTACCGGAGCAAGAACAAAAAGGACAGCTGTTTTGTAATACTAATAACCAAGCCCCAGGACGCCACTCCGATCTTCATAGCCTACCCAACCCTGAAAGAGTTAAAAAAAACTAACAGTAACGCCAATCGGAAATTGTTACATGGCAGCCAGTGCCTTCCGTAATCTTATTACTATGAAGAATCGAAATTATGCCGTTCAATATGTACGGCAATTCATTGATTTTACCGTTTTGGGTGCAGCCTTTGTCCTAACCCGCTATTATATCAGTACCAAGGGGGAAATGATTTTCACCAATATGGATTGGGTGCTGCTTGGTATCAGCATCAGTACCTGGATCATACTTGGTGCATCACTGCGCTTGTATGATGAATATGATAAGGTCAATTCATTTTCTTTTGAATTTGTAGCCGTATTAAAGAATGTATTGTTACAGGCATGCGTACTTACCTTCCTGTTTTTTTACTTATTCAAAACTTACCGCTATCCCCGCACCTTTACTTTATTGTATGCTGCATATGTTTTTGCAGGCGCATTAATTACCAGATATGCAGTAAAGAAAACCCTGTTAAGACTCAGGTCTCAGCGCCATCGTACTAAAAATGTACTGATCGTAGGCACCGGCGAAACAGGGATTAACTTCTATCATACCATTACCAAGAACGGTCATTTCGGTTATAACTGTGTTGGCTTTGTAGGTGATCAGGCGCAAACGCAACTACATGGTCACTATCTTGGTAACATCTCTGAAATCACGAATATCCTCGAATCAAATGAAGTGGATGATGTGATTGTAGCACTGCCTGAAAATGCCAGGGAACAAACCGAAAGTATCATTGTAGCCAGCGAACGTGCTGCCAAAAGTGTAAAGATCATTCCGAATGTTCATCAGTATTGCTCCCCTACTGTGAGCATGGATCTGCTGGGATCTTTTCCATTGGTGAACATTCGTTCTTTTCCGCTGGATGATCCGGGATTACAGCGCATGAAACGGGCCTTTGATATTGTATTTACGCTCGTTCTCTTCACTGCATTCAGCTGGTTATTCCTGTTGATTGCAGTGCTCATCAAACTCACGTCCAAAGGGCCGGTGCTATTTAAACAGGAAAGATGGGGACTGAAGAATAAAAAAATTACCTGTTATAAGTTCCGCTCTATGATTGTGCAAACAAGTGAAGTGGATGCGAACGGCAGGTTCCTGCAGGCCACCCGCAATGATAGCCGGGTTACTTCCATCGGCCGTTTTCTGCGAAAAACAAACCTGGATGAATTGCCACAGTTCATCAATGTCCTCAAGGGCAATATGTCATTCGTCGGGCCACGTCCACATGCCACTCCTTTGCATATAGAATCGAGAGAAACGGTGCAACATTACATGCGCCGGCAGATGGTAAAACCAGGTATCACAGGGTGGGCACAGGTAAATGGTTACAGAGGTGAAACCAGCCAGTCAGGTCAAATGCAGAAAAGAGTAGACTACGATATCTGGTATATCGAAAATTATAGCTTCTGGCTGGATTGCCAGATCATATTCCAGACTTTAGTGAACATGGTAAAAGGGGATAAGAACGCTTATTAAGAATTATGTCCGAAAGAATATTATTAATTACAGGGAACTATAGTCCTGAGCCGACGGGCATTGGAAAATACAACGGGGAAATGATGCAATGGCTGGCTGATAAAGGCTACGATTGTACTGTCATCACCACCTATCCTTACTACCCTCACTGGAAGATCCAGCCACCTTATGAGCAACAGGGACGCTGGTATAAAAAGGAAAAATATCCGGGGCTTACCATCTACCGGTGTCCACAGTATATACCAGCCACCCCTTCGGGTATGACACGCGTGCTGATGGATGCAACCTTTTTTATGACAGCCTTTTTAAGGTTGTTGACATTGTTGTTCTCCAACAAATTCGATGTGGTCATGGTAGTCGTTCCCCCCTTCCATTTGGGCTTCCTTGGCCTGTTATACAAGTGGATCAGGGGGACGCGGCTGCTCTATCACATACAGGATATGCAGATAGAGGCCGCCCGCGACTTACAAATGATCCGCTCCAAATGGCTCATCAATGCCCTGTTCCGCATGGAGCGGTTTATACTGCGCAGAGCCGATCTGGTGAGCAGCATCTCGGAAGGGATGATGAGGAAAATTGCCGCAAAATCAGGTAAGGACATCTTCTTTTTTCCCAACTGGGTAGCAGTCAGTCATTTCTTTCCCATCGATGGCAAGCAGCATCTTAAAGTGGATTTTGGCTTTCATGCGGAGGATAAAGTGATACTATATTCAGGTGCGATTGGAGAGAAGCAGGGGCTGGAAACCATCCTGGAAGTAGCTATGTCTATGCAGCAGGATGCCCGGTTAAAGTTCCTGATCTGCGGAGCGGGTCCTTATAAAGCTACCTTAGAAAGCAAGGCGAAAGCCATGTCACTGCACAATGTGATCTTCTTCCCTACTCAACCATCTTCGAGCTTCAACCGGTTTCTGAACATGGCGGATATTCATCTGGTGATCCAGAAAGCCAATGCAGCAGACCTGGTTATGCCTAGCAAACTGACCACCATCCTTGCAGTAGAAGGACTGGCACTGATCACGGCCAATGAGGGAACCAGTTTGTACGAACTGGTAAATGCGCATAAAATGGGGATAGTGGTACAGGCAGAGAACCAGCAGGCGCTGTACGAAGGATTGGTACAAGCTATAAATGAAGATTCCGGACACATCACCAGTCGTGCTGGAGATTATGCCCGGAACTTTCTAGCTATAGATTCAATTATGACAAGCTTTGAACAGGGAGCGCTTAGGGCTTCCAGATAATTCGTGCCGCACCACTTACATCACCGCTATACTCCGTGGAGTTGAACTTCACAGTACAGAAACTAATAGTGGTCACATTGTTATCGATGGAAACATATACAGAACCTGAATTGGTATCTGTTGTCCATGGAGCGGTAGTGATCGCCTTGGCAATCAGTCTGCAATATCCTGAAGGCAGCGCGGAGCTTGACTTCTGAATAGAGTAAATCCCTTCTGCCGGAGGCTGATTACCTGGGAATTCAACAGTAATAGTCGCGTTACCGTTAGTAGCGGTGATCATATAATCACTGCTGCCGGTATTACCTATCACCTTATTGAAAGAGAGGTCCACCACACCTTGCAGTGTAGCCTGGTTACTATCCAAACCGCAGGCATTTGTAGGACCTGTTACAGTGATGGTGTCAGAAATACCGCTGTAGGTACAGCCGCCTGTGGTGGTCACGGTCAATGAATACACATATCTACCCCTGCTAGGACTAGATATTTTAGGAGACTGCTCAGTAGATGTGTACCCATTAGGGCCAGTCCAGGCATAGGATGCAACTGCACTCACCCCACTGCTGGAGAGAGTCAATACTTCATTGTTACCAATGGGACCATTGCTTTTGATTTTAGGCTTAAGGCCTGTATCGCAGGCGGCACCGCCCTTGCCACATCCTATAAGTGCGCTGATCCATCCTAAGATTAATACGATAAATATAGATTTATACTGCATTGCCAAATATTCATCAATACGAAATAATATTATATGCTTTACTACCGTTTATATGTTACCAATCGCTCCAGTGTCCTACTAAACTTTTTACCATTCTAACTACCGCACATAGCTTCTCCAGCAAGAACAACTATTGTTGCTTTGGTATCATATTCGATAAAAGGATGTAAATCGGAAATAAATATAGTAAATACTTTAGTTATTAGTATTTTTTAATATTAATAATATATGAACGGATAGTGGTTTAGAGCCGTCAAAAAGATTAAAATTCTATCAGTATCAACGAATTGAGGGGCCTATATTATATATGTAAATTTTTTTAAAAAAATGAGAATTCAAGAGAGAATTTAACATTTTCGATGAAAAATGGCGGTTTTCCGGGAGAGTTGGGGGTAGACATCGGGGAGGTGAAATAACACCCTTAATATGGATAAATTTTAAAAAAAATTGCCTTTACCAGACGGTAAAGGCAATTTTTTTGTTCCGGGCCTCCGCCCAACTAAAATATTACTTGATTTCTATTACTTGTTCTGCCAGGTTCCAGCCGCTCACAGTTACCTGTGCCTTGCCGCTCTTTCCAATCGCATCACCACTGATAGTCACCACTTTCTCTTCGCCAGGTACTACAGATACGTAGTTATCATTATAGAAGACGGGCAGAATTCTCTTCTTTGTCTGTGCATCTATCAGTGATACCCTGTTAAAGAACGCCAGCGGGCCATTCTTAGGATTGCTGATTTTTACATTGATGTCATTACCCGCTCTCACTGCTGTGATCTGAGGCTTAGCCTGTTCCATCTTCTGTAAACCGGAATAGTTACCTTTCGCATCGGGGAACCAATACAGGTTATTGTCCATGACAGTCTTGTCTGCCTTGATGAGACGTACAGACAGGAACACACCTTCTTTTTCGCCCAGTTTATCCAGGAATGCTTTGATGCTCATGATCTTCTGTACATTGGATGGTCCGATTTCACAGAATACCTGGGTGATGAGGGTATCATGACCTTTCATATCATATGCCTTCAGTTGCAGCATGATATCGTGATAGTAACTGAAGGTATTGTTTACAATGAATACAGTACCATCGATCGGATTGATCATACCATGTACTGGTGCTGCACCGGTTCTGTTACCATACAGACATGCATTGGGGTCCAGGTAGTAATCGTAGTGCTGTCCACGTAATGCTGTCCATGGATTTTGGGTTTTCCAGATGATCACACCTGTATACCAGTCCCACATGTGAGAACTGAAACCTTCCATCAGGCCACGGTACTGATCATAGTTAACCAGCTGTGCCTTGTTGGTCCAGTCTCTGATATCTTTGGGCTTACCGTACGGATCCAGTGAATTGAAGTAAGGAATATATTTATGATAATCCCATACGGAATCAACACCACCAGGTTTATTTTCAGGGCCTACCAGGTTTTCTTTTGGAATAAAGCGTTCCAGGGATTCCAGGTCACCTACACCAACAGAACCAACTTCTGAATTGAACGGCCAGGTTCTTTCGTTCCAGAACACATTCAATGGCTGCCAGTTGTAAGGACCATCGCCATTGCCACCCAGCATGTTGTAAGACATACTATCCGTGTTGGAATAATGGAAGAAGTAACGGGTACCATCCAGCTTAGGCATAATGCTATCCGCCAGCACATCGAAGATGTCACCCGGCGGCGTGATTTCATTCCCACCACACCAGAATGCCAGCGATGCATGGTTACGCAGCAGTTTTACCTGGTCCGCAGCAGAATTGATCCACAGGCGATGGTCATCAGGATATTGTCTGCGGGTCCACTGGTCTTCTTTTTTCATTGGGTCTACCCAACGTCCGTTACAGTCACCGCTCATCCAGAAGTCCTGAAATACCAGCATACCGTATTTGTCACATGCCTGGAAGAACTCAGGTCTTTCGGTGAGACTACCGCCCCAGATACGGATCAGGTTCAGGTTCATATCGCGGTGGAAACGAATTTCTGCATCGTAACGCTCTTTGGTAAAGCGGAACATAGCGTCGGAAGTGATCCAGTTACCACCTTTGATAAAGATGTTCTGACCGTTTACAGAAAGCTCGCGGCTTCTGGTGTGTGTATTCCAGAAAGTGCGGATCTCGCGTACACCTACAGTGATGTCTTCTGTATCGTCTACTTTGTTGTTTTCTACAAATTCAACCTTACTCTGGTACAGGTACTGCGGGCCATAACCTGCAGGCCACCAGAGTTTAGGATCTTTCAGCTCCAGGTCAGGCAGTTGTACTTCGGTATGTGCTTTTGGAGCCAGTGTTACTTTGCTGCTCACGGTTACACCACCGATAGTATAACGCAGGGTACCTGCAATACTCTTTGCCGTTGCGTTTTCCAGTTCTGCACTTACCTTGATAGTAGCAGGCGCCTGCTTACCTTCAGGCCATCTTGGCCCTGGTACACTGGTCACCACGTGTGGGTTGCTGATGTTAACAGCACCGGTTTTTTCGATGGTCACCTTATCCCAGATACCGGTGTTACGATCACGCATAGGCTGGATCCAGTCCCAGCCAGCAGTATACTGAGGGCCTACGTTCCTGGCAATCACGCCGTCGCCACCCTGACCACCGTTAGGATTACCCACGTTTACAGGAGGATATACAATTACTGCCAGGCGGTTCTTACCGTCCTTTGCCAGGAAGGAAGTAATGTTGTAAGAATGACGGATGTAAGTACCGTAATGGGTAGTCGCATTCAGGCGATGCCCATTCAGGTAAATATCGCAGCCGTCGTTTACACCTCTGAAGTGCAGCCATACCTGGCCGTCAGCAGCTGGTGTTGTTTCTGAAAAGTCTTTAACAAACCAATAGGTATAATGATCGCGACCTGTGGTATAGATATCAGGTATACGTTCATTATTCATTCCATAGAAGGGATCTGGAACAAGTTTGTTGTTCAGTAACGTCGTTAAAACAGTGCCTGGCACCGTAGCTGGCAGCCAGCCTTTGAGCCCATAGGCAGGAGTTGACAGTGCTTCGCCCTTTACAGTGACGTCAGAGACATTCGCACATTCCCAACCACTGTTAAGTTCATATTGGCTTTGCGCCATCAATTGTAAAAAAGGTGCCAGTAAGAGACCTGTCACATTCAGTAGTTTCCGGACCATAATTATGCATGAAAGTTTAGAAGGCAATATTGCCGTGTTCACTGTTCGGACAAAAATATACGTTGGAATTTCAAATTCAAAATGATGCTGATTAGTTAGGTCAAATATAAACTACAAAAGGAGAATTACGTATCAGAAAGGGGTAAATAAAAAAAAGCCCCCTCCGTAGAGGGGGCTTCCAAAATACGTTCTATTTATCAACTTGCTGAAGCTACTAATACAATCTTAACATACAGGTTGCCCGGAGGGTTTACAGTAGAACCATCAGCGCCCTGGATCTCAAGGAAAAGTGCACCTGGTTTATAGGTATATATAATGGTTGTGCCGTTATATACATCTGGTAAAGCTTCCCAGGTATTACCGTCGCCGGAAATATACACTAACACACCATCGGTCTGGTTGGTACCATCAGAGATTTCAGGCATATTGATCTGGGCGTAATAAGTTTTTGTATCAGCATCGTAAGTCCAGTTGTTGGTAGCAACAGACGTCTGAATCGTTGTGTTGGGAATTAATTCCTGTGTGATGTACTCCTTTTTACAACCGGATACGAGGGAGGCTAAGCCTAACACCAGTACAGCAAGCAATAATTTAGTTTTCATAAATAAGCATGTATTGATTAATTACAGAATAAGGAACATATATCCTTATCTTCAAATAAGATGCCATATTTACGGACTCAGGAATCTTCAAAAGCTTTCAATGTCTTTACTGCCTGCTCTCTTACAGCCGGGTTTGCACTTTCAGTCAGGGTCATCACTCTCGCTTTCATATCTCCTGCTTTTCGCTCGGCCAATACCTGCAACAAAGCGATCTGCACCAATGGAGGTTTATTCTGCATAGAAATACCGGCAGTAGAAGCGACCATTTTACTCCGCATAGTGAGCAGCACATCCCTGATTAAAAAGATGGTGCTACTGTCTGCTTTGTTCATTTCGTAAACGAGGGACGCGATCATGGTTGTATTACCCAACATGCCTGCAGCTTTGATAGCGGCTGTTTTCACAACCAGGTCACTATCTCCCAGTGCAGCCTGTATCACTCTTGTCGTGGCGCGCTGCCGGCTTTCTCCCAGCAGCAATAACATACCAGCTTTCACCGCACCTTTTTCTCTTGCTACCCTGTCTATCCAATAACCGGTATTAGCACTATTCATATTCTTAGCTGCCAGTTTCAATGCAGCAGCCCTGAAAGCAGGATCAGCATCTGCGGCGGCGTCACCTAATATTCTGTTGGCGTCATTGAAGCGAACAGTGACCATGATCTGCATGGCAGCAATTCTTGCAGGCAGCTGTTCATGCGATTTACATTCTTTGAGCAGGCGGGAAGCAATCACTCTCGCTGGTTCCTGTGGCCAGTTTTCCGCCATGCGTTGTGCAAATAATATATACGCTGCCGTAGCATTGGAACTATCATACACATATCCAGCCTTAGCAGCTGCTGCATGTAATAATGAATCACTGCTTTCATTGCCCAGATTGGCAATCGCCATCAGGGCAGCCCTGCGCTGACGCAGGTCTTTTGTATTGGCCAATGCCGTTACTGCATCCAGCCCACTCAAATAGCGGAGCTCTCCGATCGCATTGATCAAAGCTATTTTACAATTGCCTTTTGCTTTGGACAAAGCATATACCAGCGTCGGTTTTGCAACCGGCCCCCCAATGGTGATCAGTGCTCTTGCAGCTGCATCGCACAGTGGCTCCTGCACAAGATATGGCCCGATGGTAACGGCGGCGACATCATTGCCACACAACTGTAGCTGATTGATCAGACAAATTTTTGCAGGAATTGTCTTCACCAGTTTCAGTGCCTTACAATATGCTTTTACAGCCGTTTTACGGGCAGAATCCTGCAGGGCTGCAGTCACGTATCCTGAGTAAGCATTCAGGGCATATTGCACGCTTACATTCCCATTTTCGGCCATCATTGCCAATGCTGTCAACCCTGATTCTCCCAGCTTTTCCAGCTGCTTCATAGAGATGGTTTTCAGACTGTCATTGGGCGATGGCATTTGCTGCAGGATAGCATTGATCCTGCCCGCGTAGGAGGATGGTTGCCCCTGCCCTTTTGCTTGTATAAAAGAGCAGAGAATAAATAATATAATCAGATTCGAACGCCTCATGGTACACGGTTATTTCCAGGTAGTGCGCAGGGGCTGATTCAGCAACCTGTTTGCACCTTCATCGAACAGAAAAGTTTGTTTTTCAGGATCAAATTGGAGGGTACGGCCCAGCTGCAGGGCTATCCTGGCCATATTGACCAGGGTACAGGAACGGTGTCCATTTTCCTCGTTCGTTACAAAAGTTTGCCTTTCCTTCACTGCCTGCACAAAATCGGTGACTGCCAGTGGCGGGTCGGGGTAGTTAGCCAGTTGCTTTTCCAGTTCAGGCAGATCTGATTTGAAATCAGCATACAGTTTACCGTTAGGTCCGGCTATGAATGGGGCATTAGCCTCCCTTCCTTCTGCATCCAGAATGATCTTACAGCCATCCTGAAAGGTAAAGGTGATCATCTTCCAGCTACCAACGGCCTCCGGGTGTTGCAACGGGGCTTCTACTGTAACCTCGACCGGACTGGTTTCATCTTTATCCAGCAGGAATTGAACGGGATCCAGGTATTGTTGTCCTGTTTCGCTCAGTACGCCAGCTCCATAATCCCAATAGTCATGGAAGTGCTGGATCCGGTTGCTTTGATAAGGTTTATAAGGTGCCGGTCCCAGCCATCGATCGTAATTTAAAGTAGCGGGTACTGGTTCGGCAGGGAATCTGGTCAATCCAACACTGTGAAAAGCCCAGCTGAATCCTGTCTGTGGCCCCAGGGTGATGGTCAGCGGCCATCCCAGCATGGCACTGGAGGTGAGCTTCTTCAGTTTTTTGACAGGTACATTGGTACCATAAAAGTTACCATCTATCCGGTGGTTCATATTGAGCCGGAAGATGCGGCCATAGCTCTGCACGGCATTGATCACCTCTCTGCCTCCGGCAATGGTATGGGTCATTGGGGTTTCGCACCAGATGTCCTTTCCTGCGGCGGCGGCCTCGATGGCCATAAGACCATGCCAGTGAGGTGGTGTGGCAATATGCACAATGTCCACATCCTTTTGCAGGAGGAGGTGACGGTAATCGTCGAAAGCTTTGACTTTTTTATCCAGCATTGCAGCAGCCTGCGCCAGGTTTGTTTTATCTACATCACAAATAGCGGTCACGCGGGTACTGGCATCGTTCAGGTACTGACGGCCGGTTATACCAGTGCCAATTACACCTTTGGTAAGCTGGTCGCTGGGTGCAAGGTACCCCCGCCCCAGTACATGCCGGGGAAGGATGGTAAAGGCAACCACAGTACCAGCTATATTTTTCAGGAATTCACGTCTATGGTTTGGCATAGGATCTTCAGGTAATGAACACGAGGGGACAAGATATGCATTTTTTATAAATATATTTTTCAGGTAGGGGGACAAGGGAAAATTTGCTTAAATTAGGGCATACCCTAAACCATTGAAACACAAATCCCATGTCAGCCAATCGCCATGAACAAGTCATAGCCAGCGTCAGCGAATACCTGTTGCTGAATCTAAACAAGCCAGTCAGCATCTCACAACTGGCTCATTCTCACTATATAAGCGAATCAAAGCTCAAACAGGATTTCAAAAAATATAAGCAACTTTCTCTGGTAAACTGGTTATTGGAGCAAAGAATGCAAAAGGCATTTCAGCTTTTACAACAATCGGATGGTAAAATTTCCGATATTGCGGAAGAAGTCGGATATAGTAACGTATCAAGTTTCAACCGGGAATTCAGGAAACATTATGCCTGTTCTCCCCAGGAAATTCGGAATGGAAATAGTGAATAAGTAAAACCATCCGGGGATTTTTAACGTATATATACTCAGTGCCAAAAAAAATTCTGCATTTTTCTTAGAAGTCAGCAGCCTTGCCGAAAGAATTATCAGACAAGCACTTACAACTGTAGAACGTTATAATAAACACTTTTCCCTGTAATTTTTGCAAATCATTAACAGCCGTGTTCGAAGTTTATTTTCTAAAAACAGCAATGTGTTTAGTAGTTTTGCCCCGCTTTTATAAAGAAAACGGATACAACAGCCAGGCCGGCAGATTAGTATAAAGTGGATACATTATGTGTCATGCGATTTATAAAGATCTGGAGGCTTACAACCTACAGAAAACGTTGGGTTCTTATTGTTCCAATCTAATTAGTATACAAGTCGCCGCTTTATAAGCAAAACGAAAGACACCAGACTACAACGATGCACAATGCTTTTCCAAATTACCACCGCGTAATACAACATATTTATTTAGTGCCTTGAAAAAGGGGCTAATACCTTCGTTTACGAACAATGCAAAATGAAATACCGGTACTTTAGTCCTTTAGTGCCGGTTTTTTTTGTCCGTAACTTTAATAGGAAGGCCTTTGGGATCTGGTCTTTTCAGGGGTATTTTCCAGACGCTCATCCAGTTGCTCATCGCTCATTTCTCTTTCTGATTCGTCCAGCGGACGTTCCGCCTCTTCAAATGCTCCTCCCGAGCCTGTGTGCAAAATTTCGTTTTCTTTAGGTAGTCCGGTCGACGTCCCGGTATCTTTCACATAAATCATTGGTATACACATTTTTCCATTCAAAGGATCAATAACAATGCTAATCTAATAAAAAACGGGTGGATTCCATAATGGCAGGGCTTTAACTCTTTATTAAGAGCGGGATTTTGTACAACAAAACCCCGCAAAATGACTATTTCAATAACTTATAAATCCCCTTACCCCACAGTTTTCCAAGGCTTTCAGCCCCCAATTTGTTGGGATGCAAATAAAATACCCCCTGCCAGCCTGCTTCTGCCTGCAGTTCAGTGGCCGCATGTTGCTTAAAATACCCAAACCCCTGCTTATCACCCACAATGACCTGTCCGGGCTTAGATCTACTATACTCCTTAACCAGCTCACCGATCTCAGGAAAATAAGTCTGGAGCCTGTCCAGCCCACGTTGTAAATAGATCGCTCCATTGTAGGTATTGGGACTATACCAGATAGGCAGATGTACAACCACCCTGCTACCAGGGAAATCCGTCAGTAACTGGTCTATTATCGCCTGTAAGTTCTTTTTATAGTTTTCGGGAGAGACAGGAGCTCCGTTGGGGCCCTCTACGGCACTATCGTTGGTGCCCAGATCAATAGAAAATACTAACAATGCATCTTTCTCTGCCTTAAAAGCTTCGGCGGCTGCCTCCACTTTCTGAAATGCCTTTCCGGTAGCTGGCAGAAAATCTACCGTAGTATAACCGCTTACGCCCTGGTTGGAAAATTTCACTTTGCCTACCCCTTCCTGGGTTTGCAGCCACTCCACCGTTCGTACCGGCGGCGCTTCCTTTTCCGGTTCTTTTAGCGTGGCTCCATGTGTAATACTGTTGCCAATAAATACAATGTTCAGGTCTGTGATGGCTTTCTTTTGCGCCATCGACGGTAGCTGGGCAATTACCAGCATGAGCAGGTATACACCAGCCCTTTGGCCATAGGTTCTCATATACATGACAGTTTATCTCCGCCACTGGAAGTAGAAACAGCTACCCTCTCCCAACCGGGATTCCACCCACACTTTTCCACCCTGCGTTTCCACCAGTAATTTGAGGATATTTAGTCCTATCCCTGTACCCTTTTCTTCCTCCTTGTCTACCTTTTCAAACAGTCTGAAGATTCTTTCATTGTCCTTGTCCTCGATGCCAGGTCCATTGTCCCTGACATAAAAATTATAAAACTCGCCATTCGCCGTACAACCTACACTAATCTCTGCTACAGCTTTATCATTATACCTGATCGCGTTACTCAGTAAATTCTGGAATACCTGCTGCAATTTCTGCCTGCTGGTATGCAATACCGGCAGATTCTCTTCCACCTGTATATGTACATGTGCCGGTGGGAACAACAGTTTGATCAACTGTCGCAGCAACTCGTTCACATCTACATCTTCTGCCTTGTTGGAGAACTGATGTTCTTTGCTGTAATCCAGAATAGCTGTGATCATATCTGCCATCTGCGTAGCGGCATTCACAGACATCCCCATATATTCATTTAGCAAGGGGGAATCTTTAATCACAGTTTCCTCCTGCATCAGCATCAGCAAACCTGTAATACCGGAGAGGGGTGTTTTCAGGTCATGTGCCACTACGTGCATAAAGCGCTCCAGCTGGCCATTGATCTGTTCTTTCTCCTTCAGTGTCTGCTTTAGTTCATCCTGATAAAAATATAATTGTTCGAATACGTCTACCTTGGCACGGGTCACATTAATGTCCAGTGGTTTGGACAGGTAATCGACCGCTCCTTTTTCAAATCCCTTCAGCACATAGTATTCGTCCTTATTGATGGCTGTTACGAAAATGATAGAGATGTTCCTCGTCTTTGGATTGGCTTTGAGTAAACGGGCTACTTCAAAACCGTCCATATCCGGCATCTGCACATCCAGCATAATCAATCCGATATCTTCATGCTTTAATACCTGCTTCAATGCTTCATTGCCCGATGAAGCCAGTATAAACGTCCTGTTGTCCGCCAGCAGCATTTGTTCCAGCGACAACAAATTCTCCATTCTATCATCTACCAACAGGATGGTAAATTTTTTAGTCATTCTCATGGGCGCTCTTTTAACGGCTAATCTTATTATTTATATATACGAAGAAAATGTCACTCATGGTTCATTAATTATAAACTTTATTATGTCTTCAACTGGCAGTACAAGAATCCCTTTGCACATTTCAAGGGCTGCCTGGGGCATTGCTTCGAAGGCGGCAGTGGTGGGATCCTGTACGATACCTGTACCACCGGCGGCGATAATGTCGCACATGCCTGCGGCGCCATCTTTATTTGCGCCACTCAGCAAAATGGCCAGTGCCTTACTGCCATATACATCCGCCACACAGCTAAACGTCATGTCTATTGATGGCCGGCTATAATTGACCAGTTCTGAATAATCCAGCATAAAGGTTTTATCGGCTTCCAGCATCAGGTGATAATTTTGTGGCGCCAGGTATATGTTGCGGGGCTTCACGGTTTCCTTATCTTCAGGCTCAATAATTCTTCTTTTGTTGGAGAGCAGCCGGCCCATCTCGCTCTGTACATTGCGGAGGCGGTGCAATATGATAACAACCGGCGTCTGCATATGGTCGGGCAGTGCATCGAGAATACTGGTTAATACAGCGATGCTACCAGCTGAACCTCCGATTGTGATGATATCGTACTTTTTGTTCTTCATAAATTTACAACATCTGGCTTACCCCTTCCTTCGGTAGATCTTGTGTGCCTGATGTACTGTTTCAAATTTATCATGGATGCTGGCAAACCGCATCGTTTCTTTGATTCCCATGGCCAGGTAGCCACGTGGGGAAAGGCTGTCATAAAATAATTGCAATACGTGGTTCTGCAACTCCCTGTTGAAATATATGAATACGTTCCGGCAACAAATGAGCTGGAACTCATTAAATACTGTGTCTGTCACCAGGTTGTGCTGAAAAAACGTAATGTGCTTACGCAGTTCTTTTTTGATCAGCACATTGTCATACCTGGCTGTATAGTAATTTGAAAAATCGCTTAACCCTCCCGACTGAATGTAATTATACACATAGTCTTTCATATTATCCAGCGGTAAGATGCCCATGTTTGCCTTTTCGAGGTTCATAGGGTTAAGGTCTGTCGCATATATTTTGGTTCTACCCAGCAAGCCTGCTTCGTACAAGAGTATTGCCATGGAGAACACCTCCTCACCGGTAGAACAACCGGCATGCCATATTTTAATATTCGGATATGCCGCCAACTTGGGAAGTACCTGTGTCCGCAGCGTTTGATAAAACAAGGGATCACGGAACATTTCCGTTACATTCACGGTAATATATTGCACCAACCGGTTAAAAAATTCTGCATCATTGACCAGCTGATACTTCAGCTCAAATACGGTAGCCAGTCCGGCATAGCTCATAAATCGAACAATACGGCGCTTTAATGATGCCTGCGCATAACCGGTGAAATCATATCCGTATTGCAGCTTAATAATATTAATTATATCAACAAAATCTGCATTAGATATGTCTTCCTTCATAGAAACAATACAAGGTTATACCATCCAAACATGCATGAGCGATAAAAGTTTACTGCTGTCGATGGGTTTAGCAATATAATCTGAAGCGCCTGCGGCGATACATTTTTCTCTGTCTCCTGCCATTGCTTTTGCTGTCAGCGCAATGACCGGAAGGTGCTGGTAGCGGGCATTCGCCCTGATCTGGCGCATGGCTTCATAACCATCCATTTCAGGCATCATAATGTCCATCAGTACTAAACGAATATCAGGATTTTCTTCGAGTCTTTCAAGTGCTTCCTTCCCATCTGCAGCTGTCACCACATCCATGCCATGACCTGCCAGCAACGCACTCAGGGAGAATACATTTCGCATATCATCGTCCGCCAGTAGTATCTTCTGCCCTTCCAGTTTTTTTTCTGTTTTAGGCGTTCTTTCTGTCGGTTGCTGGGTAGCGTTCTCATTCAGTTTGTAGAGGAAGAGTTCCAGTTCGTCCATCAAACGGTCTCCTGAGAAGGTGGAATTGCGAACAATAGCCGCAGCATTCTTCTTCAGCGCCAGCTCATCTGCTTCTGATATATCATGATCGAGGTATACGATCACCGGCAGGTTTCTGGCTGTAGTGATCTGCCGGAGTTGGTTCAACCTGGCTATGCTTTCTGACATATCAGTGCCGGCGTCCAGAACAACTCCGTCGTATTGGTGGGATTGTAATTCTATGCCCGCTTCAGTTAGTGTTTTTACCAGGTGATACTGGGTTTGTAACTGCCGCTCATCACTGAGTGATTGCAGGAAAGGATGATGCAATAATACACCGTCTGAAATGACGAGTACCTTTTTCAGTCTTGCCTCCAGCTGTGAGCTGATATCATTAAATACGGTTTCCAGATCAGCTACCTGCAATGGCTTTTGCGTATAGCCCTCTACCTTACCACGTACCTGTAGCGAGATCTCTCCTGCCGATACTACGTGGACGAGTATATGTTTCAGTTCTTCGTTGTTCTTCAGGATCTTCAGGATGCTGTTCCCATCTATCAGTGGCAGGTTCATATCCAGTATGATGGCGGCGGGCAGGAACTTGCGGGCGAAGAATAAGCCATCATTTCCATTCAGGGCCACGATGGTCTTAAATCCTTTTTGTCTGGCAAAGTCCCGGAGAATGGAAGCAAAGTTGGCATCATCTTCAACAATGAGGATGAGCTTATCCTGCTTACCTATGGTATTGCGATCGTCATCCACCAGTTGTTCTTCAGGTGCCACCACTTCTTTCACCGGTATAGGCGCTTCCTGCACTGCCACAGGTGCAGGTGTGGCATTTGTGAGAGGATTGCTGCCCGTACCTGTAGGCATTACAATCGTAAAAGTACTCCCCTGCCCCTCTGCACTCACCAGCCGGATCTCTCCTCCCAGTCGTTTCATTAGTTCCTTGCTGATGCTAAGTCCCAGACCGGTACCACCGTATTTACGGCTGGTAGACCCATCTGCCTGACGGAATGCTTCGAAGATCAGTTGTTGTTTATCGGCCGGAATACCCGCACCAGTGTCAGAAACTGCAATGTGTAAGCCATCTGCCTGCACGGTCCAGGCGAGTTCGATCGTTCCTTCTTTAGGCGTGAATTTGAAGGCATTGGAGAGCAGGTTTTTGATCACCTGTTCCAGTCTTTGTCCATCCGTTTGAATATGGGTAGGAACAGCCGGATCTATATTCGTGATGAAGTTGATTTGCTTTTCTTCTGCGACTACGAGGAAGAGTTGTTCCAGGTTTCTGTTAATCCCTTTCACGGCTACCGGCTCTATGTTCATTTCCACCTTACCGGCTTCAATCTTGGACAGGTCCAGGATGTCATTAATGAGCTTAAGCAGGTCAGAGCCGGATTTATGAATGATACCAGCGTATTCCATCTGCTTAGGGGTCAGGTTCTGTTCTTTATTTTCTTCCAGCAGGCGGGCCAGGATCAGTACGCTATTAAGTGGGGTACGCAGTTCGTGCGACATGTTTGCCAGGAACTCTGATTTGTAGGTGCTGCTCTGCTCCAGTTCTTCTGCTTTCTTAGACAGTTCCTGTCTGGCCATTTCAAGGGCTTTGTTCTGCACACTCATTTCATCATTCACCTGCCGCAGTTCTTCTTCCTGTACACGCAGTTCTTCTTCAGATGCCTGGAGAATTTCGGACTGACGGGTCAGCTCTTCGTTGGATTGCCGGAGTTCTTCCTGCTGTGTTTCAAGGATCTCCTTCTGGTCTTGTACCCTGGTGAGCAGTTCCATTACTTTTTTGCGGGAACCTGCGGCATTGACAGCTACAGCGATGGCGTGCGCATTATTGCGGAGCAGTTCCATTGCTCTCTCCGGCATTGCTGTAAATGACACCAGTTCAATCAATCCAACCAGATCATTATCATGCCACAGGGGCATACATGCGACTGTACCGGGGGTATTGCTACCCGTGGCGGATTCCAGTCGCCAGTAGTTGGCAGGAATATCTTTCACAACAGTGAGTCCCTTTTGAGTAGCGGCTTCTCCGGTAATGCCTTCGTGGAGGGCATAGAACTTTTTGGCGGTAGCAGGCAGTCCTTTGCCGGCACAGAGTTTCAGTAGTTTTGTCTCATCGTCATAACAATAGAAGGCACCGGCGGGCAGTTCGAGGTAATTAATCAGGGCATGCAGATTATTGTAGGCAAGGGCATCAATAGTGGCATCTCCCTGCAGGCTGGCATTGACGATGTTCATCCCAGTCAGGAGCCAGTTATTTGCATTGGCATTGTCGTTGAGCGTTTCTGTTTCCCGGAGTTTCACCTGTAATTCCTTTTGGGCCTTAAGGCGGTTGTTGAACTCACGGAAAGAGATGACCATGAGGGTGAGGGCTACCAGGAGGATAAAACCGGTATTCAGTACGAGGGCGATGGAAGCTCTGGATACAGATTCCGTATTCGCTCCATTTCTTTCAGACAGTAAGAGCCGCTCCTCAATGACCATATCCTGGATATCATTATGAATTTTTTCCAGCATCGCCCCCTCTTCATTAGTGATTTCTTTGATATGCGAAAACACATAATTGGTATCATGTCTTACACCAAGGCCTTCCCAATAATTAAGGACTCCTATCAATTCCTTTTCTATTCCTATTGTTTTCTTAAGCTGACTTGGGTTATCCAGTACCATTTTACGCAAATCGTAAAAGGCTGGCAATATTTTTGGATGTATTTCGAAGTAAGGATCAAGGTATTTGAATAGGTGAGTGCTTCGGTATGCAGTACCGGCAGACTCTATTTCGTAAACATATCTGTTGATACGTTGTGCAGTAGTAATTACTTCATAGGAGTGTTCCACCCATTCTGCCTGTGAGCGTTGCTTTTTGAAAGTAATGTATGTAAAAACACCACCGGCAATTACTAACAGGATCGCAACAGAGAATCCAAGATAAAGACGCGTTTTTAAGGAGTTCTTCATAGTGGACAAATATAAGGGATTCGTCACTATAAGGGTATTATGACGCCACTATAAGGTCACCAAAAGGGCACCTCAATATCCCGGGGATATACAAGTGCCCTTTTGGTGACCTTATAGTATAGGTATAATGCCCTTATAACAGCGAAGCCTGGTAATAGAGACGTATATTAATCTCCGTAATATGGCCATAATTGCCCTGTTGGTAGTAATTTACAGCCGGATAGGAGCGCTAAAAATCGTAAACGAAACATTTACTGTCCTGAATAATTTTAAATAAATTATAATGTAAAAAAATTAACGAATCATTTGCAAAAAGGATAAAACCTTTCAGGTGGGTTTTGAGTATATATGGAAAGCCATTAGTAGACCATGCAAAATCGCCTGCACTGCAATAAGAAAGTGAACAATTTCAAATTAAAAAACTTAGGGTTGTACATCCCGTACCACCATTCTTCAAAAATAAAAGCCAATATATGAGTAGTAAAATTCTGCTTATTGAAGATGATGAAGTGATGCCGAAGATTGTAGAAAGAATCCTGCACAAAGAAGAATACAAGATCGAACATGTGACGAATGGCAAAGAAGCTTTCCAGAAACTGGAAGATACTAACTATGCTTATGATCTTATTATAACTGACATCATGATGCCATATGCCAATGGTTTTGAGATTCTCAGTAAGGTAAAAAACCGTAAGGAGGGTAAACCAATTCCTGTGATTATTGTTTCTAATGCAGGGAATGAGGATATGATTCTTGAAGGCTTTAAACTTGGAGCTGACGATTTCCTGAAAAAGCCGGTTATACCAGGTGAGTTACTGATCAGGGTAAAAAGACTCCTGATGCAATACAACCGGTAATAACCGATTGAATATTCTATGTGACCGATGACCAATTGACCAATCCTTATGGAATTTAGCTTTTACGAATTCAGGTATGCTCCCCTGAGTATACAGATTGCTGGTATTTTTATTGTTGTTGCCATCGGGTGTACGCTCCTTGCGTACTTTTCTATTCTGGTGGGCAGGTACAAAGCTTACCGCCAGGCAGAAAGGTTAAAAAAACTGCATCCAATCATCGACGAACAGCTCATGGAGCACATCCTCCTAAACGAAGAGCTGGCTAGTGATGTGCCTGCCGACCAGGTACAACTCCCTCTTGAAAGCTTTCAACAACCCGTATTTGAAAAGAAATGGGCTCGTCAGGCACTCATCGAACGCCTTATTCATTATAGAAATAATGTACGGGGGTCGATGGGTGAACAACTGCGTAACCTGTATATACAACTGGAACTGGATAAAGATTCTCTTAAAAAGATGAAATCCCGTAAATGGGAAAGAAAGGTGCAGGCGCTGGCAGAAATGAGCAACATGAACATGTCTATTGCAGACGTTACCATTCTTCCGATGACGAATAGTAACAACCGTGAGCTTCGTGCAGCTGCCCGTCATGCCTATATCAAACTGAGTAAGAATGAGCCTTTCAAGTTCTTCGACGTGGTAACAGAGCCCCTGCTCCTGTGGGACCAGGTGGAGCTGTTCAAAATTATTTCTACTACCGAGCATATCGCCATTCCCAACTTTGCACAATGGATCACGTATTCTTCCAATAAATCAATCGTATCTTTCTGTCTGAAGCTGGTGGTCCACTACAATCAGTTAAGTGCCGTGCCTGCTGTTGTCAGGCTGCTTGATACCAAAGATCACTATGTGCGTGCAGACGCTATTAACTGTCTTGGCAAGATGAAGATCGAGGATGTAGAAGATAAGCTGATACATATGTACAACAGCCAACCCCTGAACTGCCGCCTGGAAATTCTGAAAGCACTGGGCAGGATCAGTAGTGGTAAGTACGTAGACTTCCTCCGCCAGGAATTTTTGCACGCTACAGATTTCGAAATTCGTAAACATGCTGCCAAATCCCTCATTAATAACAAATGGGCGGCCAAAGGCCTGATTCAGGAATTGATAGATACAGCTACGTCAGAAAACAAGCTGATCCTGAAGCATAGCATGAACCCTTTAATAAAATTCTAGTTGTGAATGGATAATATCTGGGAAACCTTAGGACGAATTTATGAGAATGGTGTTTTCATTTATGGTACAATCCTGCTGGTGACATACGCCTTGCTGGCCATCTTCTCTATGATATCAGTGCGCGCCTATGCCAAAAGGGATAATGCGGATCAGCTGAACACATTGCTCAGTTCGCCCTTAGCCCCCGGCATTACTGTACTCGCCCCAGCCTTCAACGAAGGTCTCACTATTATATTTAATGTTCGATCCCTGCTCACACTGAACTACCCACGATATGAGATTATCATTGTCAATGATGGTAGTACAGATAATAGTCTGGAGCAAATGATTGAAGAGTTTGAACTGGTGGCTGTTGACTTTGCCTACAATGCCAAGATACAGACCAGGCCAGTACGTAAGATCTATAAATCGTCTAATCCTGCCTACGCCAAACTAATGGTGATAGACAAAGTGAATGGTAAAAGTAAGGCGGATGCTGTGAATGCAGGTATCAATGCCGCATCCTACCCTCACTTTGTATGTACTGACGTAGATTGTATCCTGGATAAAAATACCCTGTTGGAACTGATTAAACCAGTGATGCAGGAAGAGAAAAAACGTGTTATTGCCACAGGTGCTACCCTCCGTATTGCAAATTCCTGCGAGTTTGATCAGGGTGTAATGACCCGCATGCGACCTCCCCGTGAGATACTCCCACGCTTCCAGGAAGTGGAATATATCCGTGCTTTCGTGCTGGGAAAAATGGGTTGGACCCTGCTCAACTGTGTACCCAATGTATCCGGAGGACTGGGGCTATTTGATAAGGAAATTGCCATACGCAGCGGCGGATATGACCATAGCTCTTTCGGGGAAGATATGGAACTGATGACCCGTATGTGTCGCTATGCACATGACAATAAGATTGACTACGCCATTCGCTATATACCTAAAACGCTTTGCTGGACAGAAGCACCGGTGACAGTCAAGATCTTTAACCGTCAGCGTACCCGTTGGGCCAGAGGGCTTGCACAGCTGATGTATGCCCACTTTGGCATGTTCTTTAACCCAAGGTATGGCAGAATGGGGATGATCATATTCCCGTATAACTTCTTCTTTGAGCTGCTGGCGCCTATCATAGAGTTCACCGGTATCATTTACTATATTGTAATGACCATCTTCGGACTCATTAACTGGCCAACAGCACTGATCCTGCTCATATTCGTATATACCTATTCAGTAATGATCACCACGCTTGCCATCCTCTGGGATCAGCTGTCGTTTAAGTATTACCGGACCTGGAAGGAAGTAGCGTTTTTATGTACGACACCCTTTATGGAATTCTTCCTTTACCACCCCCTGATCGTGATCTTTGCCCTGCGCGGGTATTGGTACTTCCTGACAGGAAAGAAAAGTACCTGGGGCAACATGCAGCGACGTGGATTTCAGCAAACACCTAAACCAGCTGCTACCGCAGCTGCAACTAAATAAATACGCCTGTGGACCTGATAAGAAATTTTTACGAAGGCTTTGTGTTCATTTATGGTTGCACCATGCTGTTCATGTATGCGCTACTGGCAATGCTTTCCCTGAGAGGCATCCGGAAGTTTCAGCGAAAAAACAGCTATGTAGATTATAACAAGATGCTGCAGTCTCCGCTGGCACCGGGAATCTCTATTATTGCACCTGCCTTCAACGAGGCGGTGACCATTATTCAGAATGTACGCTCCCTCCTCACGCTGAACTATCCTACTTTCGAGGTCATCATCGTGAACGATGGCAGTACGGATGATACGCTGGAGAAACTGATCCAGGAATTTGAGCTGGTGCAGATTGACTTTGCCTATAACGCGCGCATTAACTGTAAACCGGTGAAACGCCTGTTCAAGTCGACAAACACTGCATACGATAAGCTGGTTGTGATCGACAAGATCAATGGTAAGAGTAAGGCTGATGCCTCTAATGCGGGGATCAATGCCGCGGCTTACAACTACTTCCTTTGTACTGACGTGGATTGTATCATTGAGAAAGATACGCTGCTGCGTATGATCAAACCATTCATGGACGAAGAGCACCATAAGATCAAAGAGATCGGAGAACCTTGCCCTGAGTGTGGTTATGTACATGTAAAGGAAGATAGTATCCGTGTAATTGCTACTGGTGCAACCCTTCGTATTGCCAATAGCTGTGAGATCGACGAAGGGGTGATTACCCGTGTACGCCCTCCGGAAAAGTGGCTGCCACGATTCCAGGAAATGGAGTACCTGCGTGCCTATGTATTGGGTAAGATGGGTTGGAGCGTGATCAACTGTGTACCAAACGTATCCGGTGGTCTGGGTTTGTTCGATAAGGAAATTGCGATCAAAGCTGGTGGTTACGACAGTAAGTCATTTGCTGAAGACATGGACATCGTGACCCGTATGTGTACTTACATGATGGACAACAACCTGAAGTATGCCATCCGTTACATTCCTACTACCCAGTGCTGGACAGAAGGACCTCCAAATATGAAAGTATTCAGCCGGCAGCGTACCCGCTGGGGTCGCGGTCTGGCAGAGATTATTACTATACACAGAAAGGTGATCTTCAATCCCCGTTACAAACAATTGGGATTGGTGGTATTACCGTATAACCTGTTCTTCGAATTCCTTGCCCCCATCATCGAATTTACAGGGATCATTTATTATATCTACCTCATTATTACCAACCAGATCAACTGGCAATATGCATTGATCCTGCTGGCGTTCGTGTACTTCTATTCGGTCATGATCACGACACTGGCCATCCTGTGGGACCATATGACCTATCAATACTACCGAACCTGGAGAGAAGTATTAGGTCTTGCACTGATGGCTTTAATAGAACCTTTCGTATACCATCCGCTCATTGTATTTTTTGCCCTGCGAGGTTATTTCAACTTCCTGACGGGTAAGAAACATTCCTGGGGGAATATGCAGCGTCAGGGATTTGGTAAGAAAAAACCTGCAAACACGTAAGATGATGTCTTTTTTTAAACATATACTATCAGGTACCCTGATATGCCTGTCCTTACAGGCAGAAGCACAGTTTTTCAAGAAAGGCCCCGATGCAGATGACCTTTATAACGAGGCGGTGAAAGAAACAAAGGCGCAGCATTATGCAAAGGCGATTGAGCTTTCGAAAGCGGCGCTGGCCAAGAGGCCCGAATTTACAGATCAGGAATTACTGTTGGGCCGACTTTATATGCTCACGGGGCAGACAGATGAAGCACGTAAACATGTAAAGGCAGTACTTACCAAAGATCCGTTGTATAGAGATGCGTATCTATATGCGATCAATATCGAGCTGGGTGCAAAGAAATATGAGGAGGCATCATGTTACGTAGACGAAGGATTGTATCACTTTCCGGCGGACAGAGACCTGATGCTAAAGAAGCTGGGCATACTGGATGCCAGCGGGAACTTTTTTCAGGGAGGGATTTATGCAAATTCATTGCTGGAGAAATACTCAGGTGATACTGCTGTAACCCGTGCTTATACCGGCCACTATATGCTGGCTGGCCACTACTACCAGGTAAGAGGTAATCAGCTGCTGGCACAGCAAAACTACGAAAAGGCGCTGCTGGTAGATCCGAATAACAGGGAAGCCAAAGAGGCCATTACCAATATGTATATAAGCAGTGGTAGATATACCAGTGCGATGGAACAGATCAATGCAGAACTGGCATCGAATCCGGGGTCTTATGACCTGATGATGCGTAAGCTGGGATTGCTGCAGGACACACATGATTATGCAGAGGCACTGGCTTATTTACAGCTGATCCTGAAAAAGTTTCCGAACGATGGGAAGGCACGTAGCCTGGAGACACCTTTGCGTATGGAAGCTGCTGCCTGGTATGCAAATACAGATCCTTACCTGTTATATGAAGGCGTGCTGGAAAAGAATCCCGGCAACCGTGAAGCACTGGATAAAGTGATAGGCTTAAGCATGTCGCGTGGGGCATATCGTGAAGCAATGACATGGATCAACCGTGGGTTGAAGAACAGTCCGAATGACCAGCGCCTGCTCGGCCTGAAATTGGATGTACTGGAAAGCGACAGGAAATTTACTGAAGCAGCAGCACTGGCAGAAAAGCTGCGTCAGAGCAATCCCGGCAATGCGGATCTGAGAAACAGGTATACTGCCCTGAGAATAGCCAGTGGCAGAGATTATCTGTCACAGCAACAGTACGATCTGGCATTGTCTGAATTCAGCAAAGCTTTGCAGGTAGCACCTAAAGATACCGCAGCACTGGATATGACAGCTAATACTTACATCCTTCAGAAGGATAATGCACGTGCATTACAGGTATTAGATAAAGCCCTTGAAATATATCCTGACAATACCCGCTTCCTGATCAAGAAAAGCAGTGTACTGGCAGAAATGGGGCAATATGATGAAGCAGCAGCCATTGCTTCACAACTGCTGGAACGTAACCCGGGAGATGAGCGTTTTCAGGCAAACCTGGTAGACTTACGCTTGACTGCAGGTAGGATCCTGATGCAGTCAGAAGAATATGATATGGCAGCGGTGCAGTTCAGAGGGGTATTGGCAGAACAGCCGAACAACCTGGATGCGATCAACTACCTGATCAATATGGAGACGGCCGTAGGTCAGCCGGATAGTGCATTGATGTACGCTGATCAGGGATTGAAATATTATCCTGATAATAAAGACCTGTTACTGAAGAAAGCAGGTGTATTAACGGGTGTAAACAGATATGCGGAGGCAAATGCCATTGCTTATCAGCTGATGCAACGTTATCCATTTACTGTAAAGTACCGGAATGCTTATACGGAAGGTTTGCTGGCAGAAGGAGCCGCCTATCAGCGGAACAATCAGCCGGATAGTGCGCTGGCTGTATTTAAGCAGGTACTGGCAGTGAACAGACGCGATTCAATGAGTTTATTATATAGTATCAACCTGCTGAACGGTAAGCAGCAATACGATAGTGCACTGGCGTATGCCAATGAGGGAATCCGGTATTATCCCAATAATGACGCCTTCATTCAGAAACGTGCAGTGACGCTGGAAAGCAAAAAAGAATATATAGCAGCATCTGCAGCGGCAGATTCTGTAGTGTTATTAAAGAATACTCCTGCCAATGTGGATTATGCAGATTACCTCAAGAGCAAGACACTGAAGAATCAGTTTGGCATGTATTATCTGAATACCAATTATGATTATGCTTCCACGAAGTATAACATTGCCACGCTGGAATATCGTCATTATATACCACGTGGCTCCTGGGCTGCCCGCCTGAACTATGCAGGTCGTACACAGGGCACCGGGCTGATGGGAGAAGCAGAGATCTATTATAACCATACACCTAAGATGTATTCCTATGGTCTGGTGAACTACTCCAATGGAATTGTGTTTCCACAATACAGAATGGCATACTCCCTGTTCAAAACATTTAAGCATAATATAGAAGGTGAACTGGGTGTGCGGTATCTGAAGGCGGACAGCGTGAACAGTATTTCAGGAGTTGCTTCTGTAGCTAAAACATGGAAGGATTTCTGGGTTAACTTCAGGGCATACTTCATCAGCGATTCGCCTAACTTCTATACTTCCTTTAACCTGACGAGCAGGTATTATATGAACCACAATCAGGATTATATTATGTTCGTAGCAGGATTAGGTACTTCACCGGATGACAGAAGCCGGTTGGTACAGTTTCCAAAACTGGCGGGGTTATTGACAAAGAGTGTAGGAGCCGGTTATCTGAAGACATTTAAGTACCGGACTTCAGTAGGTGTGTATGGAACCTGGATCAATCAGAAGATCAGTGATACAGACTTCCAGAGCCAATATGATCTTTATATAACTTTACAGCGTAAGTTTTAAATAAACTGGCTCCCTCCCTGATAAGGAGGGAGTTTTTTTTCAGTCTAATTTTAAATTTTCATGTTCAGAATGATGCACTCATTGTTATTATTATTGACCGTGTTTTCATGTCAGTCTACGGTATCCCGGATAGACCTGAAGAAGCATGTGATTGTGTTACCCGTGGAAGCGACAAAGAATGAGACGCATGCTGGCGCTGTATTACAGGATTATGTGAAGCGGATTGCGGGGGTGACATTACCTGTGATCAAAGAAAACGGGTATCAAAAAAATCAGGCGGCGATTTTTGTGGGAAATACGGAGCATAATGCTACATATGGGAAATTGAAGGGAGAAGGATTTTTGATTGCGGCCGATACCCGCGACGTATATATCAAAGGCGGTGCAGGAAAAGGGGTCGTTTATGGTGTATATACATTGATTGAAAAATATTTTGGTGCCCGGAAATACGCGGAGGGACCGGCATGGATACCGGCTACAAAAGAAGTAAGTGTACCGCAGCAATTGATGGATAAGCAGGAACCGACCTTGGTATACCGCGAAACGTATTATCCGGCTGCCTTTGACAATGAATACCTGGAATGGCATAAGCTACACCGCTTTGAGGATCTGTGGGGCCTATGGGGGCATTCATTCTTTAAGATCGTACCGCCAGGAACTTATTTCGCTACCCATCCGGAGTATTATGCATTGGTAGATGGAAAGAGGCAGGCAACCCAGTTGTGTCTAAGCAACGAAGGGGTTTTTAATGTGACAGTTGATTATTTACGGAAGGCCATTGCTGATAATCCTGATGCGATGTATTGGTCTATTGCTGCGGAGGATGGCGGGGGATTTTGCACCTGTGATGAATGTAGTAAGGTGAATAAGGAAGAAGGGAGTGCATCGGGGTCATTGATCCGGTTTATAAACCGGGTAGCGGCTCAATTTCCTGATCAGCATTTTACCACATTAGCATATTTATATACTGCTAAGGCACCGTTGAAGACAAAACCCGCTTCGAATGTTTATATTATGTTGAGTAGCATTGATGCTTACAGACAGGAGCCATTGAGCACGATTCCTTCCGCAGCGGGTTTCAGGAAGAATCTGGAAACCTGGGGGGCATTGACAGGTAATCTCTTTGTGTGGGATTATACCACCCAGTTTACGAATTATCTTGCACCGTTTCCGGACTACAATAACTTACAGCCGAATTTGCAATATATGACCGCGCATAAGGTGCGTGGGGTATTTTCACAGGGAAGTGGAGATACTTATGGGGATATGGATGCGTATAATGCTTATATACAGGCGCAATTACTATGGGATCCTTCCGCCGATGCGGCAGCCATTGCAAAAGACTTTTTTAATGGGTATTATGGAAAAGCGGGTGTTTCAATGCTGGATTATGTGAATGCGTTAAGTGCGGCTAAGGGGCAATTGGATATTTATGGTAATCCGGTGGCAAGTGCAAAGAACTATTTATCCCCGGAGGCCATTGATAAATATTCAGCCATCCTGGATAAGGCAGAAGCGGTGGCGGAAGGGGAAGCTTTGAAACGGGTGTATAATGCAAGACTGGGGCTGGAATATTGTGTATTGCAGCAGTCTCGTTTCTTTGGGACGGAGAAGTACGGGTATTTACAGGCTTCGGGGGATGGGTTTGTCGTGAATCCCCGCTGGCCGGAAAGGGTGAAGAAGTTCGTAGCGCAATGTAAGGTAGCAGGTGTGAAGGAACTATCAGAGGGTGGTGCATCACCGGATGCATATCAGCAGGAATGGGATGATATTTTTTCGAAAAAGTGGGTAAATAGTCTGGCGTATAACGCGAAGGTGACGTTGGTAAATCCGCCATCAGATGAATATCCTGCCAGGAGAGAAAGGACGTTGACAGATGGGCTGTCAGGAACGAAGGATTTTAGTCTGAACTGGTTGTTTATATATGGAAAGGACCTGGTGGCAACGATTGATCTGGGAGCGCAGAAGACGGTAAATACAGTACAGATGAATTTCCTGAACGATCCACGGCACTATATTTTTAATCCGGCAACGATCACTGTGGAGACGTCTGTGGACGGCGTACATTATACAGCGGCGGGTATGCAAAAGACGCCTTCAATAGCGGATGAGGATTATACGACCAGTATCAATACATATAAGTTTGGATTGGCAGGCGTGCAGGCGAGGTATGTGAGAGTGACGGGGCAGTGTCAGGCTGCGGTACCGGGATGGCGGGGAGCACCTCCTACGAAGCGGCCTTCGGTGTGTTGTGATGAAGTGTATGTTTTTTAAATAGAAAAAGGGCCGCTTTAGTAAGCGGCCTTTTTTTATATCCTGAAATGTACATAGTAGTTATTTTCTAACTGTTCGATAACTGCTTCTGCGGTTTCCACGGCTGCTGCTGCATTCCGGCCTGTAATAATGTTTTCATCACTGACGACTTTCTCTCCCTTAAAAAATACGGCACCTATTTCCTTTAACCTGGTTTCCAAAGGAAAAGGGACTTGTCCTTTTTCTTCTTCATTGGAGATAGCGGTGACATTTCTGCCTGCGAGTAAACTCATACCGCTCTTATCTTTCGAACAACACAACCCTGCCACACCATGCGCAATGGCTGCAATGGGTTTATGCGCTTTGTTGAAATCCTGCAATAAAGCATTCAGTTCCTTATTATCGACCAGGTCCCACATGGCTCCTCTCCCACCTGCAATAAAGATGGAGTCAAAATTCTCGGCACTCACTTCGGATAACTTTAGTGAGTTCTCCAGCCAATAAATGGCGTCCTGATCTGCGAGTAACTGGTGATGCTGCTCTGCTGTTGGATCAAGGGTAACCCTGCCACCTTTGGGTGAAGCGACCTGAACTTCTGCTCCGGCTTCGATAAATGCATAGTAAGGGGCTGCCAGTGTATCAAGCCATAGGCCTGTATTACCTGGCTGATGGTGGGTTGTGGTTACTAACAATATCTTCATAAGCATTTGTTTTTGAAGCAAATACTGCTGCAATAATAATGCCCCGGAGTACTCCCCGGGGCATCAGATTGTTAAAGAACTGCAATTATTTTAAAGTCACTACCACTACAGAAGTAGCAGGCAGTTCTACGACCAGGTCATTTCCTTGTTTCTTTGCACCGTTGAAAGGGGCAATTTTCACTTTGTCAGGCTTTTGGAAAGTATTGATATCGGTAAATTTGCCTGAAGTGAGCACCTGACCGGTAACGGTCTTCCATTCTACATCCTGCAGATTCGCTTTCACTGTGATCTTTTTGGTAGGATCCAGGTTGACGAAAGAGATGTGCACGGCACCGGTAGAATCTTTGGATGCGGAGGCATTGACAGCTGGGATGCTTTCATTGCCGGAGGTATAAGATGGGCTATTCAACTGGATAGGCAGGTAAGCGGCATCCATGTGTACCTGGAACAGGTCGAAAACATAGTAAGTAGGTGTAAGCAGTATTTTTTCCTTGTCGGTCAGGATCAGGGCCTGTAATACGTTTACAGTCTGCGCCAGGTTTGCCAGTCTTACACGGTCACTATGATTATTGAATATATTGAGCGTAGAAGCGGCGATCAGTGCATCTCTGAGGCTGTTTTGCTGATAGAGGAAGCCAGGGTTGGTACCTGGTTCTACATCAGTCCAGATTCCCCATTCGTCCACAGCCAGGGCTACTTTCTTTTTAGGATCGTATTTATCCATTACAGCGGAGTGCTTGGTCACGAGTGTGTCCATGAGCAGACATTTCCGCATGGTGGTGAAGTATACTTTTTCGTCGAAGTCAGTAGCAGAACCTTTATGGCCCCAGTCACCAGGCAGGGTATAATAGTGTAAGGACAGTCCCCACATCATGTGCAGAGGAATATCTCTCATACATACTTCTGTCCAGTGGTAGTCAAAGTCGCTGGCACCGCTGGCCATTTTCTTCAGTTTAGCACCTGGATAATCGCGGGCATAGGTAGCGTAACGACGGAACTGGCCTGCATAGAATTCAGGTGTCATATTACCACCGCAACCCCAGCTTTCATTACCAACGCCCCAGAAGCCTACTTTCCATGGAGCAGCGTGACCGTTTTCAGCACGGAGCTTGCTCATAGGGCTCACACCGTCGAAGTTGAAGTATTCTACCCATTTGGACATTTCTTCTACGGTACCGCTACCAACGTTTGCAGAGATATAGGGTTCGGTGTGCAGCAGTTCGCAGAGTTCCATGAATTCGTGGGTACCAAAGGAGTTGTCTTCAGTAACGCCGCCCCAGTTGGTATTCACCATTTTAGGACGGTCAGATCTTTTGCCGATACCGTCGCGCCAGTGGTATTCATCTGCAAAGCAGCCCCCGGGCCAACGGAGGTTCGGAATGTGGATCTTTTTAAGGGCATCAACGACATCCAGGCGGATGCGGTCTTTTTTAGGCACGTTCAGGGAGGAGTCAACCCAGAAACCATCATAAATACAATGGCCGAGGTGCTCGGAAAAGTGACCGTAGATGTGGCGGCTGATCTGGTGATCTGATTTACCAGATACCGTCAGGCTGGCCGTTGTTTGTGCTTTTGCAACATGCATGATCACCAAAAGCAACAGGAAAGTGAGATTCTTTTTCATATACAATTTTCATTAGCGTAATTGCGAAGACGTGGAACGATGGCTAAGGTAGAAAAATTAATTGTCAATTGTACAACAATTTTAGCCTTTTTATGTAAGTATTAATACTCCGTTAAATATAAATGTCATGGATTGGGTTATCCTACATTTGCCGCTATGGAAAAGATCATTTCAAACACACTAATATTGGAGGCTCCTCCTGAGAAGGTATGGTCGTTGCTGACGGAACCAGAATATGTAAAAAAATACATGTACAACAGTGATCTGGTTACAGACTGGCAACCGGGTAAGCCTGTAATCTTTAAGGGAGCGTACCAGGGTCAGGAAATGGTATTTGTGAAGGGGCATGTGGTGGAGAATAAGCCGTATTCGCTGTTATCTTATACGGTATTTGATCCGAATGCACACTACACGGATGAACCGTGGAATTATCTGACGGTGACTTACACGCTGGAGCCAGTGGGTGTGGGTACACAATTGACTATTACACAAGGGGATTTCAGCAAGGTGCAGGATGGAGAAAAGCGATATGATGATTCGGCGAATGCCGGAGGATGGAGCAGTATCCTGGAAAAGATCAGGGAGCTGGTATAAGGTCTGATTTTAAGGAATATCTTATTTTCATGAAAAGTTACGTCATGAAGGGTGATATTCCTTTTCATTTACCAGATCGTCCTGCGAATGTGTTACAATCAGTAGCACTGAAAGAGGATACGCTGATACTTCCGTCTGCTGCGGTTCACTCGACAATTACACAATGGTTGTTTGACGGTATTTATTTACGGCATAGTATTCACCGGTTTTCTGATCATTTGTCTTTTTCAAAGAAAAATGAATCGGATACGGTGAGTCTTTCATTTAATATCAAGGGGCATACGCTGATCAGGCAGGAAGGGGTGAGTTATGAGGTGCAGAACCAGGTGCATAATATTATTTATGCGAATGGGTTTATGAATACGTTTGAGAATAAGTCGCTGGATGCGGAGAATTTGAGTATCGAATTTACGAGGGAAGCGTTTTTGCAGTTGACGGAGGGGAGTAATGATACGATGAAGCGATTTGCAGACCGTTTAGCGGAGGGAGGACCTGTAGTAATGGGGTTAGCGTCGTTGCCGACAAATGCGGCGATTCAGCGGGTTATACAGGAAATAGTACAGTGTAGTTTTACGGGGCATTTGAAGAAGTTATTTTTGTTGTCTAAGAGTATTGAGTTGCTGGTGTTGCAGGCGGATGCGTGGCATCAGGCTTTTCAGTATAGGGACCGGCAGCAGCGGCGGGGAGGTGATGTGGAGCGGATACATTATGCGCGGGAGTATTTGATCAATAATGTGGAGATGCCGCCGAGTTTGTCGGAGTTGTCGCGGATAGTGGGGATGAATGAGTTTAAGTTGAAGAAGAAGTTTAAGGAAGAGTTTAATACGACGGTGTTTGGGTATCTGGCGGATTATCGTTTAGGCATGGCCAGAAGTTTGCTGGAAGGTGGAAATAAGGCGATCGGGGATATTGCTTATGAGCTGGGATACTCGTCTCCACAGCATTTCAGCGCGGCATTCAGAAAGAAGTTTGGCGTGGCGCCGAGTGAGTTGAAGAAATAATTTTAAAAAATATTTGGCGGATTAAAAACAAATTGTACATTTGCAATCCCAATCGCAACCACAGTGATGCGAAAACGGAAAAAAGCTCTTAAATAATACAAGCGGAAGTAGCTCATTTGGTAGAGCACGACCTTGCCAAGGTCGGGGTGGCCGGTTCGAGCCCGGTCTTCCGCTCAAAGGTAGAAGCCTGATAAGATATCTTATCAGGCTTTTTTGTTTTTAGTTGGTTTGGGAAGGTATATAAACTAAAAAAGCCTTTCGGCATAACCGAAAGGCTCTCTCAATATAATAAAATCCTTATTTGTACTTAGGATTATAAAGCGTGTTTTCTGGAACATTTACTTCTGGCTTACCAGGGTAACGGTGTTTATACAATTGGTAGCAACCTCCCAGAACAAAAGACAAAAAGCAGAAAATGCTTATATAAAATAAAAATCTGGAAGACGACACCCAGTTATTGGTAAAGTCATTCTTGTTTTCAACAGTATTATTTTCCATATCTATGTATTTCGCATTGCAAACTTACATCATGTCAAATGAAAATCAAAGTAAATTTTTACAATTCCCTTACTCTTTTTCCAAAGTTCTGAAAGTCTTTCTGTTCAGGAAATAATACCTCCAGATCATGATACCGTGAAACACCCCGGTCATATCCAGCAACTTCTTCTGGGGTAAGGCATGTTTATCCCCGGTATACTTTCTGCGCCAGCGCATATAATCCACATAGGCTTTGTATATCGCCTTCATATCTTTCGGCTTCCCAGCAGCCAGGCTCTTCAATCCGGCCAGCACATCCAGGAAAAACCGCTGGAATAGCACGATCCACCTGTCATGCGGATGCAGGTTCTTCCACAACATCATCAGGTTATTCCTGAAATTCAGGTATAACTTCCTGGGATTTCCCTGTGGCAAACTCCCCCCTCCTACGTGGTAGACAACAGATTCGGGACAATAGCAGATCCTGTAACCGGCCCTTTTCAATCGCCAGCACAAATCTACCTCTTCCATATGGGCAAAGAAGTCTGCATCAAATCCACCCACTTCATGAAAGCAGGAAGAGCGGATAAATAATGCAGCACCTGTAGCCCAGAAAATATCCTGTTCATCATCGTACTGACCTTCATCCGTTTCCGTTGTATACAGGATTCTCCCCCGGCAAAAAGTATACCCCAGGATATCCATCCACCCCCCTGCAGCACCGGCATACTCAAACTCCGGCTTATCGTAATAAGCCCTCAGCTTTGGCTGACAGGCTGCAATATGATGATCCCTTCTCATTAATGCGACCACAGGCTCAATCCAATCCGGCACGACCTCCACATCCTGGTTCAGCAATACATAGATATCCGCCTGCACATGTTGCAGGGCTTCATTATATCCCCCGGCAAACCCATTATTGGTACTATTCTGAATAATTTTCACTGCGGGGAAATGCTCGCGTACAAAAGCCACGCTATCATCCGTAGAAGCATTGTCTGCTACGTACAGCTGCAGGTTCTCATAAGTAGACCTGCATACGGAAGGCAGAAAATCTTCCAGAAACTTACGCCCGTTCCAATTCAGGATGACAACTGCTACCGATGGTGTTCCAGACAATAAATTCAGTATTATACGTGAGTAATATATTTAGCGTTGCAAATATGCGAAAAATACGCAAGTGTGTAAGGGGCAATTTGAGCTTATTCCTTAAATTCGATGCTCATATGTTCAAACAGTTCATTGGCTGGAAATTCCTGCTGGTTACTGCGGCAGTACTCATCATAGTGGGTACGATCTGGTATGTAAGCAGTCTGGCACGCAAGATTGAAGACGAAGAAACCCGTAAGGTAGCCACATGGGTGGCGGCTAACAGGGAATTATTACAGGCACCTGACGAGGCGAATCTTAACCTTGCTGTGGAGATCATCACCAACAATACGACTATCCCTGTGATCATTACGGACCGGGAAGGCCATATAATTGATTCCCGCAACCTGGATACGGTTCGCATGGCGCATAATCCACAATATATTGAAGATGAACTGACTACATTCAGGAAGCAGCACCGGCCATTTATCATGGAGATTGATACCCGGAATAACCTTTACAATTACATTTATTATGGTGATTCCCTGATTCTCAAACAGGTTCGTTATTATCCATATATACAATTGATGGTAGTGGCGTTGTTTGTCAGTATCATGCTGATCGCGTTGTCTTCCTCCAACCGGGCGGTTCAAAACCTGGTATGGGTTGGGATGGCGAAGGAGACGGCGCACCAGTTGGGAACTCCGCTATCTTCGATAGAAGCATGGATTGAGTTGCTTAAGGAAACGGAGGGTAATGAGCTGATGGCGGCAGAGCTGACGAAGGATGTGGACAGGCTCAAACTGATCACAGAGCGGTTTTCCAAGATTGGGAGTGTACCACAGTTGGAGGAGCGGGATGTGATTCAGCAGGTGAGCAATATGATGCAGTATATCAGGAAGAGGGCGCCACAGAAGGTGGTGTTTACGATGCATACACAGGAGAATGAGATGCCGGCGATGATTTCGCCTTCGTTGTTTGACTGGGTGATAGAGAATTTGTTGAAGAATGCGTTGGATGCAATGGAGGGTAAGGGTAGTATTGATATTTTTATTGAGAGTCATCCTGCGCATCTGATAATTGATATTACGGATACGGGGAAGGGGATTCCGAAGGCGAATTTTGAGAAGGTGTTTAAGCCGGGGTTTAGTACGAAAAAACGTGGATGGGGGTTAGGGTTGTCGTTGGCGAAGCGGATAATTGATGAGTATCATAAGGGGAGATTGACGGTAAAGACTTCGGAAATAGGGAAAGGGACGACGTTTAGGATTTGGCTGAGGAAATAAAATGGCGGGGTCAGCAGAAATTTTTCTAATTAAATTTGTTGATTTTTAAAAAGATTATATATTTGCACTCCTTCAAAGATGCGGAGGTGGCGAAATTGGTAGACGCGCTACTTTGAGGTGGTAGTGCCTGAAAGGGCTTGGGAGTTCGAATCTCCTCTTCCGCACACAGGGCGAAAAATTACAGAAAGTTGTAATTTTTCGCCCTTTTTTATTGTGGGAATCATTCAGGTTCAAAAAGTTATAAAACGTTGAATTTTAGATAAATATTTGGCAACGTAAATGACTAAATGAAGGTTGCCTTATTAGGGAGAGATGCAAAACCCAAATTAGAGATTACCTAACGATCAATTGTGCAATGTAAGGTATTAAAAAAATAATGAATGATATTATCATCGCTGTCATCGGCGCTCTCTCCACGATATTGACAGCAGCGGTTACCGGCTTATTTGCACAAAAGGAGATCTCCCAAAGAGATACGCTCATAAATACAAACCCTCCATCAGCTGAAGAGCAACAAAACCTGAGAAGTTCCAGAAAAATCCTGTTCTGGAAAATATTTAGTATCACCGCTTTTTTAGTTGGGATCATTTTCACCGTTTCTGTAATCCTGGTCAAAAAAGAATGGGAGATCAAAAATGTTGTGGACAAAGACCTGGCGCAATTGCAGCAATTAGTGGTTAAAAAGGTCGAAAAAGCCGGAGGAAATCCATACATCATTCCCAACATCTTAATGTATGTAAACCTTGAAAAAGTGACCGATTCCACATCCACCCATCTTGAATCCGATGTGACCTTTGTATACAATCTTATCTATGACGCCAATATTAACATGGGAAAGAAAAAAGATGACCTGGCCTTCAATGAATTCTGGAGCTGTAACCGTGGTGATACCTTAGTAAAATTTAATGGATCCGATAGAGAGGTTATTTTCGGCACCTCCACTGAAAATAAAAAATGGAATATTATTTATCCTGCTACTATCGGTGACTACCGCACTACAATCACTCATTTCAAATCTGTCTATCCCGAAAAATTAAAAAAATACGACTCCAAATTCTTTGGCAATATTGAGGATAATGAAGAGGAATTCGCATATCCTAATTATGATAATGATATTATTGGGAAAATTGTTATCATGGTCTCCTCTTCTACTTTGAATTTAAAACTTGCAGATTCAAATAATGCTGCTGTCGGTTCCCTGAATGATCTACATCCCAGAGACTGGGTTGACCCATTACTATTCACATCCTTTTCAGGTGGAAAATTACATTCAACGATCGTAGCAAGGTTTGATGAAATACGGGAACATGATGTGGCTAAATTAAAAGTTCAGTGGTGATAATATTACTTTAGTTGGTCACACGCAATGAATTGTTTATTTTGAGTAATTACGTTTTTTTTCGCGCAGGACAATCCTACAAAAACTAAATTACTCCAAAATCACTTTAATTTTTCTCATGAAACTTGCAACAATAAAAAATAATACACGAGACGGACAATTAGTGATCGTTAGTAAAGATCTGTCTGTGGTAATTCCTGTTCCGGAGATAGCAGCTACTTTTCAGGCAGCTATTGATAATTGGGAAGTATTGTCAAAACAGCTGCTCCCACGTTATGAAGCACTTAACAAAGGCGAAGAGAAAAATGCTATTAAGGCGAGTGATGCTTCCTTCATGTCGCCTATACCAAGAGCCTACCACTGGGCTGATGCCAGTGCATATGTGACACATGTCGAATTAGTAAGGAAAGCAAGAAATGCAGAAATGCCCCAAAGTTTCTGGACAGACCCGCTGATCTACATGGGCGCTTCCGATTCGTTTATCGGGCCTAATGATGATATATTGATAGAGAATGAAGATTGGGGAATTGATTTCGAATCTGAAGTGGCGGTTATAACAGACGATGTACCTGCCGGTACAAATGCCCAAAAAGCTCTGGAGCATATCAAGCTGGTGATGCTGGTAAATGATGTCACGCTGAGGAACCTGGTTCCCGGGGAACTGGCTAAGCAATTTGGATTTTATCAATCCAAACCATGGACAGCATTTTCTCCGATTGCCGTTACCCCTGATGAATTAGGTGATGCCTGGAAAAATGGAAAGCTCCATTTACCTCTTATCTCTACCCTGAACGGCACGGTTGTGGGTTCTCCCAATGCAGGCGTCGATATGACCTTTCACTTTGGAGAACTGATCGCTCATGCCAGTAAGACCAGATCCCTTGTAGCTGGTACTGTGGTCGGTTCTGGTACTGTGGCTAACCAGGGCAGTCCTGATGGATCCAGTTGTATCGCCGAAATCCGTTGCCTCGAGATCATTCGTGCGGGTAAACCAACCACGCAGTTTATGACCTTTGGAGATCGCATTGAAATAGAAATGAAAGATAAAGACGGGAGATCTATTTTTGGTAAGATCGATCAGGTGGTGAAGCAATATCACCCTGCCTGATATATCCCTGGCTGAAAATAGCGCATGCCTGATCGATCATTTCGTCGGAGGCTGTGAGTGATAACCGGAATGTACCTGGTGTTTCCAGCGTTGCACCCGGCAGAACAAGTAAACCTTTGTTACATAAATGAAGGGAAAATGCGACATCATCCGGATCGGGAGATGTAGCTAAGATATAAAAAGTTCCCTGTGGGCTTCGTACCTGGTAGTTACCAAGACGCAGGGCGGTAACGAGCTTGTCTCTTCTCCGCCTGAGTCTGTCCAGGTCAATACATAATGATTCCAATTCTGGCAGGGAGCGCTGTGTAATACAGGTAGGCAATAACCATCCGCCAATAGGCTGGAAAGCGTCAAAGCTCCTGCCTATCCGCTCTGCTTCGGGGAAGTGAGCCGGAAGCGCCATATAACCAAGTCTCAGGCTGGGGGCCAGTAAGGTTTTGCCGTATGTATAAAGGACAATTGTGTAGGGATAATATCTGGCTATACCCGGTGCATGTGGCTGATCGAATACGATGCGGGCATAAGCTTCATCTGATATGACAGGAACAGGTCGACCAATACGGCGACTGGCCGCACTAATAGTAGCAGCGAGGGAAGAGAGCTCTTCTTCGGAGAAAACCTTTCCTGTGGGGTTGTGGGGTGAATTGATTATGATCGCACGTGTCCTGGAGTTGATAGCAGCGTCCAATGCGTCCATAGGTATTGACCAGTCGTCCGGATGCAGATCTACTCCTACCGGTATGGCACCCGCCGCTTTTATCATGGAGCGATAATAGAACCATGGCGGACTGAGATAGACCACTTCTGCATCCCGGTCACATAACAGTTGAAGGGAGATAGTCAGTCCCGCAAATGCGCCGGTGGTCAGATATAGGTCCTTTGGATTAAATAATATACCTGTCCGTTGTGACAGATGTGCCGCCGCTGCTTCTCTTGCTTCCTCCAGGTGATGAATGTAGCGATAGTTCTTTTGTTCGCTTTTACTCACCTGTTCTTTTATGATCCTACCGATCTCCGGAAGAGCCGGATCATGGGGATCCCCAAACAACAGATCTGCTATGCCAGGCTGCCCTCTATGGGCTACAACGGGGCTTTCACGTAAAAATACGCCCAAATATTTTTCGTATTCCTCACGTGCATTTTCGCGGGTACAGGATAGTTGAATTGACATTGTTTTAAAGTATTTGTTGAGCAATAAGACCTGCCAGCGAGAATAGCACAGACTCCTTATGAGGTGCTGTGGCAATCATCAGCGCTGCAGGCAGGCCGTCAGATAGTATTGTAAACGGAACTGAGATGGAAGGCCACCCCAGCAGATTGGTCATCATTGTATTTCTTGACATCAGGCCTGACCAATACGTATGCTGATCCGGAGTATTACAATCTGAAAATGGTATACCTGGATATGGAACTGTTGGTACTATGATCGCATCGTATGCTTCCAGTTTTTGTGAGATCTGTCCGGACAAACGTTGCTGGTGCTCCCGAAATGTTTTTACCTGCAAAGGGGTATATGTCCTTGCATTCCTTACCCAATGGATGACCCAATCTGATTCAGGGTCGTCTATGATCTCCTGATATAATTCATAAGCTTCTGCTGCGATAAGACTCAATTCACGCATCAGGGTGTGTAGCTCTTCCAGCTCCGGGATGTTGACCTTTTCTGCCTGTAGCGCATCGGCTTGTTCGATGATCGCACGGGCAAGATCCGGTCTGACGTCATTAAAGAATATGTTATCCGGCAATGCAATTTTAAATTGCCGGCGGTCTGCAGGCACGGATGTATGCGTGAGGGCGCCGTATACCGTCAGTACATCTTCAACCGTGTGGCAGAAGCAGCCCGGCGCATCCAGGGATGGTGACAACGGCCGACACCCTTTCAGATCTATTACACCGGTTGCAGGCCGGAAACCAATGATCCCACATAATGCCGCGGGTACCCTTACTGACCCACCTGTATCTGTTCCAATTGAGAAAGGAACCATACCTGCGGCGACACTTACTGCAGAACCACCAGATGAACCTCCGGGAATGTAATGGGTGGTCTTCCAGGGATTGCGTGGTGTGCCATATGTGTGGTTGATGCCAAGAATGGTCGCGGCCAGCGGACTTGTATGAGTTTGTCCTATCAGGATCGCCCCTGCCTTATTGAGCCGTTGAACCAATGCCGCATCTTCTGTTGCTACATGATTATTAAATGCAGTCACACCTGCACTGTTAGGCTGACCTTTTACATCAAACAGGTCTTTGATCGCATATGGTATGCCATGGAGGGGCCCCCTGTACACACCTCGTTTAAGCTCATTATCGAGCGTTTCTGCTTCCTTCACTGCCCGGTCGGCAGTAAGTCTCACGAAGGCATTACATGCCGGATCCCGGTCTCTTATATACGAAAGGATTGATTCCACCAGGGACGTAGCTGTGAGTGTACCTTCCTTTATACGGATGCTTAATTCGGTTATATTCATTTTCCCCTTAAATAATTTGCGATATGACCTGATATTTCGAGGGCATCTTCTCCTGCCCCATTGATGAAATTGGAGTTATAACGGATCTGGCGCCGCATGCCTATTACATATACCCCCGGTTCCGGTGTGATGCCTTCATGCTGCAGGATCTCTCCTTTATGATCTAAAATATCCAGTTGCAACCAGGGATATGATCTTCTGTAGCCGGTGGCCCAAATGATGGTATTGATCTTTTCAGCATGGAGGTCTATACAGGACGGATAATGCCGGGGATGTACAGGTGGTGGTACTACGATGGTCCCATTCATTCTATGCTGACAGGCGTATTGGTCCACTTTTTCGAGAAACGAATACATATCGGTATCGGCGTTTGAAATATTCGTTTCCAGATCTGATCTGAATGACAAACAGGCACCCCTGGCATGTGCTAAACTACCTGTAAGCCGGACACCCAATTCCTGCAGAATGCCCAGATCAACAGAGCGCTTTGTATCAGAACCTATCAACTGGGGTGCTGGTATATTTCCTGAAAGGGCTGGAGACGTTCGTTGATTGAAAACGCCGATCCGGTCAGACCACCACAGGATGTCATGGTCCCTGTACACCCTTGGTAGTCGCCGGTGTGCTCCGACTGATAGTGTTACTTCCCTGCCTGCACATACCAGCTCTTCGGCTATTTGTACACCTGATGCGCCACTGCCCACCACCATCACACCTCCGTCCGGCAACTGTCCAGGGCGGCGGTATGTGGAAGACGACAGCTGAAGGATGTATGCAGGAAGTTCTTTTGCACATGATGGGATATAGGGCTCACTGCAATAGCCGGATGCGATGACCACTGACCTGGTCCTCCATTCTGTACCACCAGATCTTACCAGCAGGAGATCGCCCTCGCGTGTGACCTGCTCAACATTGACACCGATATGCACAGGAGCCTGAAAGGAATTCGTATATTCTTCGAGGAATGTGATCCATTCCGACACTGGCATGAAACCTTCCGGGTGAGGGCCCTGGTAGGATTTACCAGGAAGCGTGGCGAATGAATTCGGCGTGAGTAAATGTAAACTATCCCAGCTCTCACTGCGCCAGCGTTCCGCTACTCTCCCCCTTTCCAACACATAGTGGGGAATTTTCAAACCATACAGGCACCTGCTCATGGACAACCCTGCATGGCCTGCTCCAATTATGATAACATCTGTTGAACGTGATCGCATATGTTGTCTGATCTTTAGCAGGAACCCTTTGTGGCTGATATTTGCGCTCCTTTCAGGCCATGATCCAGGAAGCGGCCAACATACAGACCATTTGCGCCAGAAAGGGACAATGCATCTGGTCCCAGCCACAATTCATAAGCACCACCCAGCGTTAGCTCAATGGTGGAGAAATGTGTTTTTAATGAGCCCAGCCGTTCTAATCCGGTATCTACGGCGGGTGGTGTATGTGTAAATGTCTCTGCGCTTTCTTCAGGATCGAAGAAGTTTAAGGTGATAGAATCCGGTGAGGCAATTGAGAGCAGCTGTAGGATGTCTTCAATATCTTCTGCTGATTCTCCAAGTCCACAGAGCCATCCGGTATCTATCTTTAGTCCTGCTTCCCGGGCTATGGCCAGCGATCGTAATTTCTCTTCCTGCGCCAGCGGTCTGGCAGGGACCATATCACGAAACAGCCGGCGGGAGCATTCCAAATTGTTCCGGTACCGGTCGACGCCAAGGGCTATTAGTTGAGAATAGAATGCTGGCCTGGTGCAGATACCGGGATTTACAGCCAATTCCACGTCAGCATATCGTTGAATGAATGGTTGTAATTGATGAAGAAGATCGAATACTTCCAGTTGGTTAGCGCCAACGGTAGGGAAAACAATTTCGAGTCTGGCCTGAGCTATTCTGGCCTGTTCGAACGATCGCTCAAAGTCGTTTGCGGTAAGGTTAGCCTGACGGTTAACCTGAGACGTAATACTAAGGCCACAAAATTTGCAGCCTCCTGCGCAACCGGCATTTTTTAATACGCTTAATTGCATGATGTTCATAGAGGGTTCTTTAAGTGATGATAGTTGCCGATCAGGTTTCAATGAAGTTCAAATCTTTGCCGTAGGTCTCTTCTGTCATGTACAAGGCGAAGAAGCTGGTGCCCATTACGATGATGCCCGTAATTGCACCGGCAGCGATGTAGCCTGCGGAGTGCTCTATGCTTTCAAATATAATGAGCATCAGTGGTAGCGATCCTCTGGCCATATTAGGCACTGTAGTGGCAGCGGTCGCGCGGAGGTTTGTGCCGAAATGTTCTGCTGCCATGGTTACGAAGAGGGCCCAGAAACCGGTACCAAATCCCATAGTCATTGTGATTAGGTACATCATTTCCGGTGTGCCTCCCTGTTGGAAGAAATACAGGATGATGAAGATACTTGTCCAGGCATAGAAAAGTACAAATGCCTTTTTACGGCTTTTCATCCAATGGCTGATGAAACCACTGCTGAAGCTGCCGACGGAACCCGTTATATAGGCGAACATGATCAATCTGCCCGGATCTACTGCCGCAGCATTTTGAAATTTGAACCTTGTTGCGAATTCTCTTGAAAATGTAAACAGGATGCCTACCACATACCAGCTTGGCAAACCTAGTAGTATGGATAGGATGTAATTCTTAAAGCGCCGCCTGGAGTTGAAGAGCATGAAGAAGTCTCCCCTGAGTATATCTGACCGCTGTATCTTCTCAAACATTCCTGATTCGAATACCTGTAAGCGGAGAAACAGTAGACACAGGCCAAGTGCGCCGCCCAGGAAATAGGCCACCCGCCAGTCGAACCAACGTGCTACAAAGTATGCTGCTACCGCACCGATCAACCCGAATCCGGATATCAGGGAAGTTGCCCGGCTACGCTTCTCCTTGGAGACCAGTTCACTTACCAGTGTAATGCTGGCCCCTAATTCCCCTGATAATCCGATACCCGAAAAGAACCGGGCTATGGCGTATTGATCAGTGTTCTGCACCAGTCCATTGGCAATATTGGTCAGCGAGTATAATATGATGGAGCCGAATAATATACTGATGCGGCCTTTTTTATCTCCTAATATTCCCCAGATGATGCCTCCTATGATGAAGCCATACATTTGCAGGCTGATGATGAACTTTCCTTCTGTATCGCATTGAAGATCCGATAAACCTAATGCTTTCAAACTTTTTATCCGGATGATACTAAATAATAACAGGTCATAGATATCAACAAAATATCCTAATGCTGCAGCTATGACTGGCAAGCTTAAAATGTTTACAGAGTTTTCAGTACTTACCTGGAGGGTTTGGGGATTAGAAGTTCTGATTGTCAACTTTGAGTGTGTTTATTAATAGTTTGTTCTTCAGCATTACTCCTGATTGAGATGGGAATTCCTAAAAGGATGTCGTCGCGATCTCCTGCACTTCTTAACAACAGTAAATTTATTACGACAACGATATTAAATAACAAGCAGCCGTGGAGCCTGCAACATCATTTAATATCTTTAGTGCGTCTTCTTCCAGGTGGTAATTCAGCGTATTGCCAGGTACGAATAAGGCGTTGCTTTTAACTAAGGGATCCGATTTACAGGTTTTTAAATGCTGTTTCCAGAATAACAGATTCTGGACCTCATTTGTTCTAATCTCTTTCTGTTTATTTAAGAATCTAAACATTGGATTATTACTTGCCGGCATTAGTGCATCTTCATCTATGACCTGCGGGTAGCGCGCCATTAATTCTCTTTCAAGCAGATCAAAGCCTATAGCATCAACTGCTAAATGATCGACACTGTGTAGGAAGATCCATCCATCTTTTGATCTGAACTCGGTGTCGGCAATGGGGGATTCTTTTAACAGATCACGGGGAATGCGACATTCTTCGGCGATTAATAACCCCGGGTATGAACGCAGGATGTCGTTGTAGGTGGGGGGATGATGGAGGTTGTCATTTAATGACCTGATGGTATTGATGAGGATGTTCAGGTCGGGCTGGAGGATGCCAGTTTGGTTCAAAGTAGCGAAGGTTGGGTCGTTTAATGTGCAGGGCGTTAAGGAGAAAATCTCATAGACTGACTGCCAGGCACACCCGAGGAAGGTAGTATTGCAGAGTTCGGGCTGCCGGTCGCCAGGGCTTTGGTAGGTATGGTGGAGTTTGAACCCGGGGATGGGGTTTGGGGCGGATAGCATGTGGAGGTAACTGGGGAGCATGTTTTCTTTTAAAGGTAGGGGATCAGAGTGAGTTGAGGTTGCAGGAGGAAACAGACTTCCCCGCAACCTCCTTCCCGCTCTGATATCCCTATTGAAAACTCAGCGGAGCTGTACTCCATCCTTAATCCCATAAGAATGCAGGTAATAAGAAGGAAGAAAACAGTCGTTAAAAAAGAACATATCAGTACTGATCAGTTTTCCATCTTTACATGCAATACAAATCTTCTCCTCCATACATAAGACAGTTCCTGGACCGCTTTCTGTATTTCCCGTTACCACCCTTGCATCCATCAATTTAATTTCCTGGCCGTTGAAGGTGGTCAAGGCGCCTTTATTCCAGGGATTGCAGGCGCGCACAAGATTGCATATTTCCACAGCAGTCATTTCCTGCCAGTTGACTGATACATCCTTCAATTCCGGTCTTTTATGATACGATTCCCTGATGCCAGCCCTTTCAATAACAGGCAGAGGCAGTTTTCTGGCCAGCATATCAAATATAAACAGCACCCCTTCTACAGCCAGTTGGCTGAAAATCTGGTGAATAATTCCATAATTGTAATGAGGCTGATCAGGAATTTCACGGTACCATACAATAGGTCCTTTATCAAAACGGGAGGACAAATGATGTATGGTTATTCCCAGGAACGGCGTACCATTTTTCAGCTGCCAGAATACCGGGACTGGGCCCCTAAAAGCGGGAAGGGGACCAGGGTGTATATTAAATGACGGAAAGTTGTTCATAACCTTGTGATTGACATCAAGCAATTGCCTGTAACCCATCACAAAAAGTACGTTAGGCCGTACATCATCCATCCATTCATATACATCACCTGGTTTTTCTTCTATTTTTACAGGTATGTTCATTGTCTGACAGAAGGCAACTGCTTTCCTGTGTATGAAAGGATCTTCCGGCGGAGCCAGGAAAATACACACTTGCAGACGTTGTCTTGCAAGTGTGTATGCCAGGGGAATGAACTGGTCACTGTTAGAGATGATAGCGGTAAGCATTTTCTGTATTAAGGCTGCTGAGGGTATACACCTGTGGTTGCAATTATAAAGTTCACACAAAGGTAAGGCATCATGTTCTGATGGGCCTGACCACCACCGGTATTACTGATTGCAGCAGCTCCGAGTGTGGCATTCGGTGTAGTGGGTCCTCCTGATGGTAAAGGCAAAGTAGTATACAGATTGACATCCGGATAAGGAGGTGTCATTGTGCTGTTGTTCCCGTTAGAAGCTGCCAGCATGTTATTGGTTGGCGAACTGCTTGTAGCAGGAACGTTTAAACCTGTCAGCGTATGTGTATGTGGCGGCAGGTTATCTGAAGTAAGTGTAACCGAGGTAGCACCTCCTGTACCAGCCAGGACGTAGTTACCGGTACCTCCCGGGGTGCTGATGGTTCCCGCGCCAACAGGTAATTTCACACGCAGGTCAGGCAATTTGAAGTTGGTGACACCATCTCCACCATATGTCACCCCCAGCAGGGAATACAATGCTTCATTACCATTGATGGTCAAAGTAGCCCCATTACATAATGCCCAGTCCTGAGGCGCATAATTGCCGGCAAAGGCACGGATCTCTCCAATATAATAATCCATATAAAATCAGTTTTAACGTTAAATGAAGGAAATTAGTCGCGCGTAGGCCAGAGCCCAATATATGCGATACAATAATTCGTTACCAGGTAAGGCATTCTGTTCTCATGCGCCGTGCCTGATCCGGTACTTGTAATCACATTCGGGAAATTTACAGTAGGGGTGGCCGGAGGCGCATAGAGGTTAGCCTGTGCAGTGTTCTTTGAAGCCTGTGTACTGCTGGCAGGTATATTGGGGTTACCCAGGTAATTGTTGTTGGCCCCTCCAACGTTATACACATTGTTACCATACAATACATGCAGGTGTGCGGGAATTGTATTGGGATCAGTAAGTGCTACTGTTTCAGTGCCACCGATTTGTCCCAATGAAAAGTAATGGCCTCTGGCACTCATTCCGTAACTGACGATCGTACGACCGTTAAGATTTGGTAATGCGAAGGTGCTGGAACCGTTTCCTCCATATACCTGTCCCAGTAAAGCGGCCAGTGCCTGATAACCGGTTATCTGTAATTCCTGTCCGTTACACGGTAGCCATCCTGAAGGAATTCTGGAATATGGGAAAATGCGAATTTCGCCAAGGTAATTGTCCATAATAATGTTTTTAGGGTGATTTTAAAACAAGGTTTTTTAAATGTCATTGATTGGGAAATAGCCGTATACACAGATGCAATAGTTGAGTGTAAGGTAGGGAGACACGTTCGAGTGTGGGGTCACGGCTGTTGTCTGCCGGTTAAGGCTAATCGTTTCCTGAGCCAAAGGCACATTCATGTCGGCGGTAGTGGCATAGGCAATGACACCTTTATTGGCACCAAGTGAATATGCGTTAGTCAAATAAACAGTAGGGCCAGGCTGTGACTGTGCTGCTGACGTTTGCCCACCTGCTGTACGTGTTACAGCCTGCAACTGATGATTATGTGCAGCCATGGTATTGTTAGTAAGCGTAACCGCGTCAACACCTCCTGAAGCACCTACTACATTATATCCGGCCGTTGCAGGGTCTTTACCCAACAGTGTAATACCCCGCAGGTCAGGTACCTTGAAATTTTGACCTGCAGTTCCTCCGTAATAAGTACCGATCACGGCATATAAGGCCTGCTGTGATTGAATTGTGTAAGTAGTGCCATCACAGGGCAACCAGCCATAAGGCGTGTAATTGAGGGCGAAAGCTCTGATTTCGCCGATGTAACCATCCATAATTAAAATTTTTTGTAAATAATAGAATGTGTGTATGGAGTTAATATTCAACCGCGATTCCTTCTATCTAGAATAAGGAATGGTTAAAATGCTTCTAATTCGGGGTAAATTTTTAACGTTAACAAAACATCTTTTTGCAGCTAATTAACATGGAAATAATTATCAGACTAAGCTGAGGATATATTGTTCCTGCAAAAGTGTTAAATCAGATTGCGGGGAAATGAATGCACATGGGACTAACAATTAATCTTTCATTATAGTAGATATGGTATTCTTACATCCGACATTATTATTCCTGTATTAAAAAATTGGGGCGCCAATCGGGAACTATGCTGTTTACTTCCAGGCAAATTATTACAAGGGTTAAATCATCAATATCCATTCTTAAAATGCATGCTGTTTTTCCATTAAAAATCAACGTGTATTTGTTAATTCTAAATTAGGAAAATTAAAATCAAAATTGATATTCTCTTTCAATGATTGATATTTATGTTCCGGAAAAGTAAACAATTATGAATTGGGTTAATGAATATGTTTACAGCGGGTTTTTATAACCCTGAAGCAAGTGAGTGATCCAGGTGGTGATAATATGAGTTTTGTTTGTATTTATTAGTATGGATGGGTAAAAAAGGGTGCAGGAAATTATACTCTTCAAAATTATTTGTGAAGGTCTTTGTGGTTTAACTTCAGTACATCTTTATATATGGATACCTATGAGAATTAATAATTACAGTTCAGAACGAAGCTCCTTTGCGTTATAAGTAGAATTTAATGGCTGTTATTGTAGGGTTTCGTAATTTTAAGATACCCCGATATGAAAAAGAACATATTTACATAATAACCAATTCGCGCTTCAAATCTTGTTGTGCAGTCGACGCTGAAAAACATCGACGAATTATATAAAAAAAGTCACCTAAAAATAACAATCATGAGAACTATCAATCCATGGATCAACTTCAACGGCAACGCCGAGGCCGCATTCACTTTTTACAAATCAGTTTTTGGAGGTGAGTTCAGCAAAATCATCCGTTTCAAAGACCTCGCAAGCGAAGAATTTCAAGTAGCCGAAAATGAGGCGAATAAAATAATGCATATCGCATTACCATTAGGCAAACACAATGTGTTAACAGGTAACGATGTGCCCGAGTTTATGGGCCGGGTAAACGAAAGCGAAAACAGGTCGAAAATTGTTGTAAGTGCTGAAAGCCGCGAAGAAGCCGACAAGATATTTAAAGGATTATCAGCAGACGGAGACGTTGAAGGTGAAATGGGCGATACCCCATGGGGTACCTACGCCGGCATGTTTAGAGACAAATATGGCATTGAATGGATTGTGGAATTTGACGCGAGCTATAACGAATAAGTCAGAAATAAAAAGCCTAAACCGCCTGGTTAAGCAAAATAAAATAACATATCTCTCCACATCATTGCGAGGTACAAAGCCGGCTTACATATTTGGAAAGCGTTTCGTACCTCGCAATTTAGCCTGTCACTATATGCTGGTTTGTTTATTTACTGAACCTTTAATCTTCCATTCATCTTATCAACTCCCTTAATATTTCATAATTCAAGCCCTCCTGATTCCACTGCTATATTTTTTCCGAAAATATTTGGAATTACAAACCTTTTATATAACTTTATCTGGCGCTGGAGGATATTCTACCCGTTAATCTAATATCCTTCCAAAGTATACCATATTCCATAATTAATAATCATCATCGTTCAACCTATTTAAATAATTGTAACCATGGATCTGCGATTAGGTCTGCGACCAATTGCAAGTATCCGGATAGATCGTTTCCATTTGATTATATGGATCACTGCAACCCTATGGTATTTGTTGACAGCCTTTAATAGCAGTGGTTATTATCATCCAGATGAACATTACCAGTTAATTGAATTTGCACGTTATAAACTCGGGTCTAACCAGTCTGCTGATCTGGCATGGGAATTTAATGCCGGTATCAGATCTGCTCTTCAACCTGCCATTTGCTTTGCTATATTCAATTGCTGTAATGCCATAGGAATAGAAGATCCGTATCTGCAATCTTTTATACTCAGGATTTTAACAGCCCTTTTGTCCCTGGTAGCGATTCAATTCTTTGTCAGGAAAACAATCACGCAGTTCCCCATAGCCTATCACAAAGCCTATATCGTGCTTTCCTATTTTCTATGGTTTCTGCCTTTTATTAATGTGCGGTTTTCTTCCGAAACATGGTCTGGTATCTTTATTTTATTGGCGGTCTCATTCGTCCAGGATAAACATACAAAATATGTATTGGCAGGCGCCTGCATGGGACTAAGCTTTCTTTGCCGTTTCCAGGCTGGCGTGATGGATGCAGGCCTTATACTGTGGCTGCTATGCATCAGAAGAATACAACTCAAAGCGCTAAGCATGGTAATAACGGGACTATTGCTTACGCTGGGAATCGGTATGCTACTCGATACCTGGATGTATGGTAAATTTACGTGGACGGCATGGAATTATTTTCAGGTGAATATCCTGCAGGACGTTGCCTCCAGGTATGGTATTTCACCATGGTATAGCATCCTGGTGTATATGCTCCAGGCGCCGGGTTTACCACTTGGAATACTTATTCTGTCAGGCATGGGAATCATGTGGATTTACAAACCACGACATCCTGTTCTGTGGGTAATGACACCGCTACTGCTAGTCCATGCATTCATTCCGCACAAGGAATTACGATTTTTATTTCCGCTGGTTAATTTTATCCCTGTGATACTGATCTGGACCAGCTATCAGCTCATTGACCGGGGACGGGCCTTTCAATGGCTATATCAACCACTGTTGTTTTGCCTGGTTATGATCAATATAACGGGATTGATCGCATTAACCAGTAAAGCAGCAGGCGCAGGGAGAAACGACATTACAACCTATATTTTTCATCATTGGAAACAAAGACCTATAGTATTGCTGTACGAAGCGAACCGAAACCCCTACCGTCCCTGGAGCTCACTAAGGGAAGGACATTATGAACAGGGGGGTATTACCTTTCATGCATTTGGTGATTTGGACGAACTGGCCGATATGAGCCGGCACAAACCAGGTGGGGATACGCTACAGCTGATTATAGTAAGACATCGATATTGGGACAATCCCTGGTTCACACGGCTTGCCGGCGAACACTATGCACGCAGATTACAAGCTGTTCCAGAATGGGTGCTTTGGTTAAACAAATATTACCGGGAATTTAAAGACGAGGACGTAATGGCCCTATATGAAATGCAGCCTGATAAACATTAACCGTTTGTTATGCAATAAATAAAAACAGACTCATGATCATCCAAAACCCAAACGATCCGGCGGGCGTGCCGGTAGTAACTCCTATTGCCATTACCCACCGGGCATCGTTAGTCAACATCTATGAGCAGACTGGCAAACTGCAAAGACCCGTTGCTGCACTTATACTGACGGCCGTAGCTATGCTTATTTACTGGCCTGCCCTAATGAACCAGTTTCAGTATTACTGGGATGATCATTGGGTAGTGATGAATCAATACACCGAGCAGGGTATTACACTGAGAAATCTCTGGGGTGTACTGACAGAATTCTATCATGGTCAGTATGCGCCAGTGAACGAGCTCTCTTACATGCTATTGTATGCAGCCTTCGGGTATAATCCTTTTTGGTTCCACCTTACAGGGGTGCTGGTGCACCTGGCGAACATATGGCTGCTGTTTTATTTTATGGACCGCATACAGGTAATCGCTGGAGTGGCACCGCTCAAAGCAAGGCGTATCGCCTTCATTACCTCACTATTGCTGGCTATTCATCCATTTATTGTGGAATCGGTGGCGTGGGTGTCTGCCTCCAAAATCATTCTGTATGTACTGTTCTACCTCATAGCATTGAACCTATATCTTAGCTACCTCTCCCGTCCATCCAGGGGCAAATACTGGCAGGTGCTGCTATGCTTTATACTTTCGTTTGGCGCCAAAGAACAGGCCGTGGTATTTCCTGTATGCCTGTTGCTGGTAGACTATGTAACAGGACGATCATTAAAAGACAAAAAAGTGTGGCGGGAAAAGCTTCCGTTTTTTTTGCTGGCATTCTTCTTCGGTATACTGACCATCGCCTCTCAGCATGCACAGGGACGGGAGTTAGCCGAAAGTGTAGATAACAAATATCCTTTTTATCAGAATGTGGTGTTTGCATTCTATTGCCTGTCTGAATACCTATCTAAATGTTTTATCCCGGTTAAATTATTATACCTCTACCCTTTTCCTATTCTGCCTGGTGAGGCGTTACCATTACGCTTCTGGATGTACCCTGCTTTTATACTCGCAGGAATTGTGCTGCTGAAGGACTTCTGGAAACAGAAGTGGGTATTTTTCGGCTTGCTGTTTTTCGTAATCCATATCGTTATCACCATTCATATTATTCCTACATCACGGTTTACTATCATTGCCGACCGTTATGTATATCTCGCCGCCACGGGGGCATTCTTTCTGATGGCACTACTGCTGGAATACGCTGCCACCAAAAGCTATCGGACATGGGCTTTCGCTGCCATGATGCTTTATTTCATTGCATTAGGGATGTATACCTTCCAGCGGGTGCATGTATGGTACGATAGTGATACGCTGAAAAAAGAGATTCGTGAACTGGTACAGTTGCGCAACAACCAGATTTTAAAAAGTAAACAGGTACCTGAATTATAATTCATCTTTCACCCAAAATCCAAAAACACATGAAAAAAAAGTTGCTCAAGATTACAGGAGTAGCTGTTGTCGTATTTGCACTGGTAGCAAATGTACAGTATGCCCTTGTTAACTACAGCTTTGGTTCCATTACCCCGGGCACCCAGCTGATTGCCCAGACCAGCACCTCCGGTACCAATGGTACCTCTTCAAATGGCACTGACGGTACTTCCACTGATGGCTCAGGCGGTAAGTATACCTGCGGACTTGATGATTGCTCAAAATCCCGCGTGATAGGTGTTCCCCCATTTGAAGTGACCGTGACCCGCAATGGACATTATCAGCATTGTAAGATTTCAACTTCCGGCAGCTGTAACTCCGGTTCCTGCGACGTTGCGTGTGATGCTACTTTTAATGATTAATTGATAATCGATGCATATGCCGGCATATGCATCGATTATTCCTGTTTTACAACTCACCTAACATTATGAAAAAATTATTTCCTCTTTGCTGCCTGCTACTACCACTGTTTTCCTGCACGGAAACCAGCCATTATATAGAGAATACCAGTCATGCTACGACGATTCATTCACCACAACACCTCAAAACCTTACAGGTTGCCAAATATTCAGACGTATTTGACAGCGTTAAAATTATCCCTCTGGAATCACCGGACAGTGGGCTGATTGGCCGTATTGACAAAATCCTGGTCCATAATAATAAAATATTTATCCTGGACCAGGTACAACGCAAATCGGTTCTTGAATTTGATATGAACGGGAAATTTATCAGGCATTTTGGCAAGGTAGGACGTGGCCCCGGAGAATACATCGAACCCAATGATATGTCAGTGAATGACAAAGAGGTTGCCATCTGGGTAAATGACCAGCGAAAGTTCATCACCTACGATCTCAATGGTAATTACCTGAGGGAAATACGGACGGGAACACTGGCTAAGTCCGGCGTGCAGCTGGAGAGAGAAAAATTCGCACTGTACCTGGATATTGGCGGAGAAATTAACACCACCGAAACCTTTGACCTGAAAGTGTTTAACAACTTCGGTAAAAATACCTATGATGCTTTTGAAAAGAAAGATAAAAATTTCAGCAAAGGGGCTTTCTTCTTTAGTCAATTTAACAATAGCTATTTAGTCTCTCCGGGATATTCCAATAAGATCTATGAAATTAATGCTGCCAATGATACCCTGACGGAAAAATACAATATCGATTTCGGAGAATACACCCTACCGGAAGACTATGCACTGAAGTATGGCACACTGATCAAATTCCAGCAGGGCCTTGATAAATCGGGCTATGCAGTGTTAAATAATTACTGGGAAACACCTGATTACCTGGTGTATACCTTCACCTATAAAGAACTGATATATGATGTATATTATTCTAAAAAGACGGGTACATTAAAATATGGGAATGCGTGGTTTAATAATGTCTATGGTATCATCTCCGGTGCCAACAAAGGTGCCTATGATAACTATGTCATTTCTGTATTCGATCCTGCCGGTATTGCTTCATATCAGAAAAACTATACCACGCCACGCAGCAAAACACAGATGGATACCATTACTGCCGCTGCCAATAAATACTATGGATTAAATTCGGAAGACGAACAGTTTGTAGCCAGCGACTTTGCTTATACCCAGGGAGAAGCAGCACTGCTGCAATCTATTAAGGCAAGTGATAATCCCATATTGATTGTAAAAAAGATGAAACAGTTTTAAGATGAATAGTAAAATATTGTATCTCATTATAGCCGGACTGCTGTTATTCAATTTCCTGCTCCTATTCAAGGGTTCCAGTGCTGAAAGCGGTACTCCCGTAGCACAGGTTAATTCTGACAGTATTGCTTTATCGCTGAATAAATACTATTTTGCCAATAATGTAGTCAATGCGCAATTGAACAACAACATCCCGATTAATGGAAAACTGGAATTAAGAGGTATTGACAACAGCGTAACAGACCTCAAAACGCTTGTAGCCCACGGACCCAAATTAATTGTGAGAAGTAATGAGGCCGGTTGCGGCGCATGTATTGAAAATGAAATAAAGAAAATTGAAAAGTTTGCCAGAATCATTGGAGACAGCAACATTGCTGTGATCACCACGTTCAGTAATATCCGGAAGTCCATTGTATTCAAAGAATCGAATCATATTACTCTAAGGATATTTACCTGTCCGGATTTAGGTATGCCCTACGAAAGGGAAAGTGAAAAGCCCTTTATGTTTATCCTTAACGCTGATCTGCATGTACAGAATTTTTATATCCCGGAAATGTCTGCCGCCGATGTATCCCAGGGTTACTATAATTCGATTTATAAACGGTATTTTAAATCAAAGGAGAAATCTGCAGATATTGATACCTTATAATACAGGCGAATGAAGACTGGCCTTTATATGGCGCTGCTGTGGCTGTTCTGTGCTGTCAGCTCATTTGCACAGGTGAACGCCGGTATGGCCCGGGGCGTTGTGCGTGACAGTACCCATAACTTTGCCATGCCCGCCGCCACAATATCTGTATATTATGCCGTGAGCGGCGCACTCGTCAGCTATCAGCTGGCCAATAATTTTGGCAGGTTCCAGTTTAATAACCTTCCAGTGGGCATACGCTTACGGGTTGTGACGTCGAATGTCGGCTATCTGTCAACGGTCAGAGAATTTACCATTCCTGCTGATACCGCCAATATTGACCTGCAAACGTTCAATATGACGCGGCAGCCTCTGTCTCTCAAAGAGGTGACCATTGAAGGAACTCCTCCTCCTGTGCAGATGCGGGGAGATACACTTGAATTTAATGCGGATGCATTTAAACTTGACTCCAATGCCGTAGTGGGGGATATGCTGAAAAAACTACCGGGTATTACCGTCTGGAATGACGGGGTCATTACCTTCAATGGAAAAAAAATAAACCGGCTGCTGGTTGATGGGAAAGACTTTTTTGGTATTGACGGAAAAACTGCCCTGCAAAACCTGGCAAAAGATGCTGTAAAAAAAGTACAGGTATATGAAAATAAAACAATCCCTGATCCTATAGACAGGCAAACAGATATGAATATCGTGCTGAAGAAGGATAAAAAAGATGGCTATTTCGGAAAAATAAGTGGCAGTACCGGCACTACAGACCGGTATGATGCAAACGGCATGTTCAGTTACTTCTCACCTAAGAATCAGCTAAGCGTGGTCAGCGCCATTAACAATGTGAATAAAACTGCAGATAATGTCAATACCCTGGTCCAGATTAACTCCTTTAAGGGAGAAGGATTAAGCAATGACTATCACTCTGATTTCACTAAAGCCGGTGCTACAGTGTTTAAAGCAGCCGGGTTTACGGCTTTGCATGATTTTAGCACTTCAAAAGAAAACAAAATTGATACGAATCATTTAAAAGTCGATTTCTTTTTAACTTCAGATCATGCTGATATTAACCAGCTGCTACGTACCAAAATATCACTCACTGACGACCATGAACTGAACCAGACAATCGTGAATACCACCCGTGCGAACCGCGAAGGGCAGATATTTTCTGCTGAATATGAAAAAAAGTTTGATCACCTGCGCCTGAAAGCCGGATATGATTTCCTGCATCAGACTTCTGGCAGCAGGCATATCATGAATATTGCTTCTGAAGGTGATGCTGTTAGCCAGACAAATGATGAGCAACAATATACCAATAGCAGTAACATTCATTCCGGCAGTATCCAACTTAAAAGCGACAGGTACAAAGATTATGTTACGTTCAAAAACAAGTCTGCCGATATGAACCTGGATTACTGGTTCAATATTAATTCATACCATGATAACCAGCACCGTATTACCGACTTCACATCGAGCGACACAGTTGCCGAAAAGCATTTTAACAGGCAATACGCTACCAAAGGGATAGCCGCCACGCACAATATTTCTCATAGCTTTAATAACCTACTTAATAATCCCGAATTGCAGATGGCTGTAAAAAATCTGCTCATTTACAGTCATAAAAATGAAACCGCTGACGTGAATGATTTTTCTACTGCCGCAGAGAAGTTTATTCCAAATCCAAACCTCAGCACTGCGCTTACTACCAACATCACGGATTACCGACCAGGTCTGGATGTTACCAGATATATCATCCACCAGTTATCCAACCGGTACAGGAAAACCTGGCGCTTAGGCCTGTTTGCTCAAGGCCAGCTCTACCACTTTGAAAATACCTCCCAACAGGCTTTTCAAAACCTGCACCGGTCTTATTTTTACTTTGTTCCCAGTGCTAATATTGGGTATAGCAATAACCAGATTGGCCGTTACAGGGAAGATTTTATGCTAAAATATAATACCGGTGTAACCTACCCTACCCTGCAACAATTGGCACCACTGGTAGATGATGCGAATGTTACCGCCCTCGTATATGGTAATACACTGTTGCAACCTGCCTATAGTCACGATGTGACTTTCACTTATAATTTCTCCAGGGCTGCGGCTGGTAATCCTTTTATTGCAGAAGTATTAGCGGACATAGGTGTAACAGAACATTACATATCTGACAGCACTATTTTTGATGAACTGGGCAGAAGCATCAGATATCCGGTGAATGTTTCAGGTGAGCATCATTATACAATCAGTGGCAAGATTCAACAGGCGCTGAAGTATGACGAGCATCAGTTACAGTTTTCCGGCAGGGCAAAGTTTAATTCTTCAGACCATCTGTCCGGATTAAACAATACCTATTATGAAACACAGCTGTATGCCTTGTCTGCCAATGCCGATGTCACTTACAATTACAAGGATTTCAGCGCACAGCTGGGTGAAACGTTTTATAATAATAAGAATACCAGGCAAGGCCTGGATACCTATAAATTCCGTTACTGGAAAACTTATGGCTATCTGTCGTTGATGCTGAACAAAGGGTTGTTTGTGAATTCACGGGTAGATTTTACCAAAAGCATATCGACTAATATCCCTGATATTTATTACACCATCTGGAACATGGACCTGGGATACCGTTTCCTGAAAGGAAATAATGCCGAAGTAAAGTTTTCTGCACTGGACATACTGCACCAAAACAGAAACGTAATAAACACTATCAGTAATAACAGTATCACTACCGGTACATCCAATGTACTGCAGCAGTATTTTATGATTACACTGGCCTATTATCCAAGAAAATTCGGATTAAGAAAAAAAGACGATCATGCATTGTAAATTATTTATGTCGGCATGTTACCTGCTACTGGTCAGCAGCCTTACTGTAGCACAGCGTATTATACCTATTGACAGCTCACATGTCACCCAGATCCGGATTGACCCCGAAAATGCAATGGGAGGAACTGTTTCCGATGTGTTTAAGGAAGTAAAGTATATTCCACTGGAAACGAAGCCTGAAAGTCTATTGGGAAACGTCAGTCAGCTGGCTATACTGAATGACCATTTCATTGTACTGGATCATGACATGAATGCTATTTTCGTCTTTTCGCAGGCGGGGAAATTCCATGCTAAAATCAAGGGTAAACCGGGGATTAAAATTCAGCAATTTGTGGTCAATAAATGGACAAACCAGATTGTTTATTCCGGCGATAACTTCCAGACTATGACGTATTGTGATATAGACGGCAAGGTGGTCAAAACCACGCAGAACTGGATACCTGAGGCGGGTCCTGTCATTTACCTTTATTCGTATTTTATAGCTGCAGATCAGCTGTTGCAATATGATCAATACAGGAATACAGACAGTTCATCCAAATATTACCGCCCCTATTCCCGCTCGTTGCTAAGGTTCGGTACACCCATTCAGGCCATCGGGTTTCCTTATTCAGCCGCGCAGGCAAAAATAGATGTGCTGACACACGGGATTGGTCCATTGACTACGTTTGGGAACGATACCACCTTCTTCTTTTCCGCCCCTTATGAAAACACCATTTATACAGTCACCCCGAATCGCATTGAGCAGACATATAAACTCATATTCCCTCAGCAGATATCACTGCCGAATGACTTTATGACCAATTCAGTGTATGATCAGAAAAGGATATCTTATATTGAAAAAAACAAGCAGTTAATTTATTGTCTGAATAACTGCTACCAGATAGGGTATAACCTGTTGTTCTGCGCCAGTAGCTATGTCAGCCAACAGGAGGATAACTTACTGTATAATCTGCAATCAGGAAACCTGATTGCCTTAAAGCATATTCTGCCTGATGCGCAATCCTGGTATTTGCCATTTTATGACAATGTAAGTTCTAACTTTAACAATATAGGTCTTGCTTATTGTGATGGGAATGCGGTGTATACCAGCGTATCTTCCCTCATGATGTTTAAATCAAAAATGGAGAACAAAGAGCTGAAAGTAGTATTTCCTCCTGAGCTGGAAACGTATTTTAAAAAAGGCAGTGCAAAGAATAACCCGGTTATCGTACAACTGAAACTGAAAGAGGAATTATAAATATACGCCATACGCCAGGGATAAAAAAAAGGCCATCACATGATCAATATTCAGGTGATGGCTTTTTTATACAAATACCAACATTATATCTTTATTGTAATAATAAATCCGGTTCCACTTTTCACAGTAGTATAAGAATACTTTCCAATGGAGGGGCTATTCACCACTATAGCAACCGGATGACATACATTACCCGTCTCTACCTCTTCATTAGTATATGTCAGCGTGGCTGTACCTACATCTGGAATATTAACAACATACTTATAATCACCTTTTTTGGTATCCGCAATATAAAACCGCAGTGCCCCATTCAAATTTGAACTGGTATCCTTTATGATCCGAACATTCGTCTCGGGAGTAACAGTAACCTTTGCAGGATCAATGTTTTTTGATAACAGGATATTCTCCCCGGTTTCCTTATCTATAAAAATGAGTGCTACATGTGCAGGCTCAAGCGCAGCATACAAATCTTTACAGGGATCAGCATCAGTCTGTTTGTTTTTTTTACAAGCAGGGGATATACTGATGACAGCGAGCAAAAATAATAGAAGTGTTTTTCTCATGTGGGATTGCTTGTTATAGGTTAAATAGTTGCTTACACTGGATATAACGAAGTTCCTGCTAAATAAGTTACAATCCGGTGACCGGTATTTCCAGCGCCTGTTTTTCGTTCTTCCCCCTTCAATATGTCCACCCCGGGCAGTCCAGCCTTTCCCTGCAAGCCTCTTCACCCTACTTTCGAGGTATAAATCATAACAATATGCAACAGATAAAAGTACTTGAGTCAACGCCTATCGTCATCAATAAAGTATTATATACAGGCAGCGTGCACGTAACCGGTGGCCGGGATGGTTATGCAAAAAGTGATGATGGTCGTTTACAAACCGCATTAACGCCTCCCGGAGCCAAAGGTACTGGCACGAACCCGGAACAACTCCTGGCTGCAGGATGGTCAGCCTGTTTTATCGGGGCTATGCAACATAACGCAGCTAATATGGGCGTTACTTTACCAGCAGGGCTCTCTATCGATACAGACATCGCATTAACCACTGGAGAAAATGGTTTTCACCTGCTGGCACGTTTACAGGTCAACCTACCCGGGTTAAGTGAAGAAGAGGCAAAACAGATCGTATCAGCAGCACATGATACCTGTCCTTATTCAAAGGCGACAAGGGGGAACATCAATGTAAGTATCGATGTAACGATTTGATACGCCTGATAATTCCAAATGTATGAGGTAATACCTGCACCGGAGCGCCTAACTGTACACCGACTGCCGCAGTTACATTTGCAGAAGGGAATAATTCTGTTGGGCCAGTGGCATATGCATTGTTAAAGTTTAAGGAGCCTGTGCTGCGAATAAGTCAGCACAGGCTTCTGGTTGTAGGCTGGCATCAGCCATAGGTGCAATTAAGTCTCCCGCTTACGACTCCGGTATTCATAATATCACATGAGGAGCCCATGTACCTTTTGAAGCTGCGATAGCAATGAATTAGCAATTGCTGCTATCTCTATCCGTGAAAAGAATAGTATGCTTATGACTCCGCAAAATAGTGGAAGGATATTCGGAGATCATTTCCTTATAAAGTGTATTATACACCGCCTGTGCTTTTCTTTCACCCGGCACTACGCAACTAATATAACCCGCACTCATTAACATCGGTATCGTCAGTGTAATAGCATGTGTAGGCACCTCCGCTATATTTTCAAAACAACCATCATTCACCTGTTGTATACGGCAAGCGGTCTCCAGCTCTACCACTTTCACCATGAATGGATCATTGAAGTCAGCTACTGGCGGATCATTGAATGCCAGATGTCCATTCTCCCCTATGCCCATGCAAACAATATCTACCGGGTGTTGCTTTAATAAATCTGAATAACGGGTACATTCCGCTTTACTATCCGATGCATTCCCATTTATAAAATGGACCGATTTGAAACCAACTTTATCAAACAAATGCGCTTTCAGAAAATTACCAAAACGTTGAGGTGCCGCTATAGGTAGCCCGATGTATTCATCCATATGGAAAGCATTGATCCTGCTGAAATCCAATCCAGACATACACAGGTATCTCAAAAACTCATGTTGCGAAGGAGCAGCCGCGAAGATAACATTGATGTCCTCTTTTGATTGTAACAACTGTCCTGCTTCGCTTACAAACCTTTCGGCAGCCGCCTTTCCCATCTCATCTCCCGAATCAACAATGATATGCTGGAAATTGATATTAGTTGATAACATGTTAAACTATTCTACCGTTTACTATTGTCAGTTCCACATTAATATCTCCGTCAAATAAAACTATATCTGCATCCTTTCCTTTCTGAATACTCCCTTTCTGATCTGATATCTGTAAGATCCTGGCCGGTACCCCGGTCATCATTCGCACACTATCAAACAAAGGCACATCTGCCAATTTGATCATATTTCTCACCAACGCATCAGCGGTCGCCACACTACCCGCAAAAGCTGACCTGTCAGGCAATTTAGCCACCTGATCTTCTATAATCACGTGCATCCCGCTTTTAAATCCACCCAGTATACTTGGTCCTTCCGGCATACCTGCTCCCCGCATAGCATCGGTGATCAGCGCTGTATTTTCTACCCCTTTTATCTTATACACCAGTTTCAGTAATTCCGGCGGTAAATGTTTTCCATCTGCTATTATCTCCACGGTCAATTCATCAAGCAGGTAAGCAGCTTCTATCAGTCCTCCGGATCTATATCCCTTATTCCTGACCACACTATTCATGCAGGAATAAAAATGCGTAACATGTGAATAACCTGCATCTACCGCCTTTATCACATCATCATACAATGCACCCGTATGTGCTATAGCCGGCAATACACCCTTCTGCACCATGTATTTGCCAAAATCCAAAGCACCCGGCAACTCCGGGGCTGCACTCCACCTTTTAATGTGCTTTGATGCAGCTAAGATCTGTTCATATTCTGCCCGGTCAGGAGGACGGATAAACCTCGGATCCTGCGCCCCTTTCTGCTCCATTGCAAAGTAAGGACCTTCTATGTGCAGCCCTATAAACTGTGCCCCTTCATTATTCAACGGAGATGCCTGCTCATAAATTGCCAGCGTTTCCATCAGATCAGCATGTTCACAACTCAGTGTAGTTGGCATTAATGCAGTCGTTCCATATCTGGCATGTGTTTTAGCCACTCCCAAAAAAGCGGCTATCGTATTATCCATAAAATCATGCCCTCCCCCACCATGTACATGCAGATCTATAAACCCGGGAGAAATGAACTTCCCTTTTGCATCTATCTCCTGTGCATTTTCAACCTGTATATTTTGCTCACTTACCTCCAAAATCTTATTACCGTCAATCAACAGGTTACCGTTCTTCAGTATCCCTCCAGGAGTAATGATCCTGCCATTATAAATCTTAATCATTTCTATTCTCCAACTGAGCTTTTAAATAATTATAACGGGTATTCCTCACTTCATTCTCCGTCTTCAATTCAGATAAATAATAAGTACCGCGGTTCAATGCTATAAAACGGGCATCCAGCTGTTCAGGATGTAAACCAGTAAGCATTTTTAGCAATTTAAGCCGTTTTTCAGGCGAATAATCCGGTTTATTCATCTCTGCCTCCACCCATTTACAGGTAAGGTAAAAAGCCCTTATATCGGCCATTAAAAGGTAATGCTGAAATTCGGGTTCCTTTGTGGAGAGAGACAAACTATAGAGCGTCTTTTGCGCAGCTGCGATGCTATCTCAAAGTGCATCAATCGTAAGATCTGCCCCCAGAACCTTTCCATCTTTTATCTCCAGGGGTACTGTACTGATCGCCTGCAGAAAAGCATCACCCTGGTCGCTGTTAAACCCGTAGTGTTTTTGGCAGTACTGCCTTACGAACGACCTTGTATCAAGCGCCTGATCCGTTTTCAACGCCGCAAAGTACGCATCGGTCAGGAGGTTAAATCCCGTTTGGGGATATACCCTCCTTATTGCCAATAAATCAACCGGGTCGGTGTAAGATTCAAATATGGGAGAGTAAGCACCAGATGTGGACCAGGAGGTCATTATAATGCCTTTATAATTCAATGCCCGCGCCTGCGGAATGAACGTTGTCATATTTTTAAAATGCGTTTTCCAGGAAGCGATAAAATAGTTATCCGGTCCACTCCTGATAGCCGGCGCGCCCCAGATCTCAAATCCACTTTCCCGAAGCTTTTGATGGTCCCCAAAGCGATCAAGCGCCCAACCATAGTTCCAGTCCAGGAAAATGGTCTCCTTTGGCAGGTCCTTCAGTGCATCAGGATACTTCAATGCTATATCCGCCCATACGATAGGTCTCTTACCTAAACTCACCACCAGCTCACATAACATGCGGATATAATCTCCATACAATCTGGACATGCCCAATGAATCTGCTTTCCGCTTCGATGCAGGAGAATGCCCCAACAACATGGTTTCATCCCCTCCTATATGGATATATTGTGATGTATGCGTAGAGATCAGGTCTTTGTACAAATCAGAGAACAACGCACTACATTCCTTCTCCTTAGTCGGGTTGACCTGTGAGTAATCCCTGTCATCCTCCCTTAACAGTGCATATCTTGCATGCCTTAGTATATATTCCACATGTCCAAAACTTTGCTGAAGGGGAATGACATCTATTTTCAACTGATTACAATAAGCGATGAAAGACTTCACCTCTTCACGGGTATAGGCATATCGATTGGCGATAACACGATGTTGCTCAAATGGATAGGTTGCTTCCCATTCCATGAGCAGGGTATTGATACCATTTTCACTCAATGTTTTCACAAATGCTCTCAGCGCAGGCATTTTCATCACCTGTATTCTCAGATCCAGATGAAAGCCCCGGATACGAAAAGTGGAGTCCGTATTCGCATAACCGGTCATAGTCAGGGATAACAGGCCAATCAGGAGTACTAAAAAGAAGCTTTTCATACGTATTTTATTAAATTACGTGTACGTACACGAATTTAGTAAAAAACCGTATTAATTCCTGTAATACTGATAATTTTCCGCGGTAATGATATCGATCGGCATAAATTGCTCCTTTTCGATACCCGTTTGTAAAACAAGGTGCTGATATAGGCTGATAATACCCTTATACCCCTGTTCCTGCGGTTTCTGGCAAATGAGGAAGTCTATTATATTCTTCTGCAGGTATTCTATATTCTGGGGAAGGAAATCATACCCGATAAGCTTTACATCCCGGATCCCCTGCTCTTCAAAATACTTTGCAACGGTGAAGACCCTTGAATTGGAAACAAAGACGACATCAAACTGATGCCTGCGGAAAAGCGTTTTTAACACTTCCTTAATGGAGTCATCATCCGGCTCTCTTATATCCGTCTTTACGATGCTGACATCTAATTGATGGTGCCGGAAATAAGACCTGAATCCATCTTCCTTTACCAACAAATGATGGTGCTGATCCAGTTCTCTGGAAATATTGACCAACAGCACAGATGATCGGGCAGTGAGTAAATATTTAGTAAGATGTGCGGCGAGATAACCACTTTTGTACAGATCCGGACCTATATAGGAGATCCTGTTGCTATCGTTCAGATCTGAGTTGATGAATACGTAGGGGATTTGTTTCTCCCTGCATTGCGCTACAAATGTCTGCGCTTCCTGCTCGAACATGGGAGCTAATAAGATACCGTCATAAGCTGTCTGCAGAATTTCCCTGGCCTTCTTCGTGAATGTTTTTTTATCATTCTGGTTAAAGAAGTAGTTATCAACAACGACACCGAAAGCTTTGATCTCCTCCGTAGCCTGCCTGATCCCATTCAGTGGAGCCTCCCAGTACCCCGTCTCTTTGGAAGATGATGGAATCAGGGACGCAATCCGCAACACTTTCTTCGACGCCAGTCTGCGGGCAATTACATTTGGCTGGTAGTCCAGTTCTTGGATGATACTTAGAATCTTCTCTTTTGTACTGGCCGAAACACCCGTTCTATTGTTCAATACACGATCTACTGTTCCTATGGATACACCCGCCCTGCGGGCAATCTCTTTTACGCCTACCAGACTTTCCTGTTTTTTCATCAAGGGGATTTATGAGGCATAAATATAAAATTATTGGTCCTCATTTGCGATAATTCTGATTTCTTTAATAGCAGAATCATTTGCCAGGTCGAAAATGAAAGGCCCCATTACCTCCACTTTCTTTTTTCTGTGTTGCTGATCTGTATACCAGGCCATCACTCCCGGCGGAGGTTCTTTTATCTCCAGTTTCATATTCCACTCCTTCCAGGCACTGTCCATTCTTACCTCCAGCTCCTTCAATGGTACATGCAGATAACCACCAGGAGCAGGCCATATTTCCACCTCTTCAATATTACTATCCAGGTTGTTAATAACCAGACTGATTTCATTGGCTGTAAAGTGCTTAAAGTCTCCGTCTGTAGTAACCTTCATACTATCTGAGGGAATGAATAGCCCGGAGAGAAAAGCGGTGGCACTATCCTTTTTTAATGGCAGCGCTTCCGCTATTTTAAATACCTTTTCGCTGAGCGTCAGAGAAGGAATATTGGCTGCACTTTTTTCTGTACTGCTGTTGCTGCCACATGATAGGAGCAACATCGTACAGGTAATATTTATCAGGGAGCGCCTCATATCAACCTAATTTTGAAACTTTATAAACGACCAGTTTGCCACTACCATCTATCCTGTTCATATCTGCACTTTTTGTAGGAAAGAAGTGGAGTTCATGCGGTGGCTTGCCTGCATCACTCATAAATGACAGGGGAACATTAGCAACAGCCGCATATGGATGAATTTCTATGGTAATACCTTTACGCACATATCCCATACTGATTAACCTGTCAATATCATTCGGCTTGATATGGATGCATCCATGGGAATAGGCCAGGTCTATATTTACTGGTAATTTCTTCCGGGTACTAAGTGCCGTGGCAGCTTCATCCGGCGGTGTGGTGTGAATAAAGTCGCTCATGAGTTCGTCCTTATTCTTTTGATAAATACCGTCGTTATTATTATCCCGAAAATATTTTACAGAGATATGTCCAAAATCATTGAAGACCCAGCTGGTTGGCTGTGCCACACCGTAGCTGGATGACATCCTATCATAATAACCCTGGATCACTTTCTTTAATTGTAGTTCCCACTCATTCTTTGGATAATGAAGTTTGATTTCCTCCAGCCACTTGGGGTTCAGCTCGCTCAGCTTTTTCCAGGTACCGTTTTTATTGATGTAAACAGCATCACTGGCCATCTTCATAGGAGTGCCCCAGGGAATAGTGGAAAAGATCCATCGGCTGCTGCTGGTATGCTTTTCAACAGTCTGTATGATAAACCTGCCGGCACGAGTGGGCGTATGGCTACTTGCAGCCTTGTCCGGATGTTTGGCAATTGTCTCTTTTGAAAGTCCCCCGCGTGCATCCACTTCAAGTAACCTGGTAAATTGAAACTTAGGCATACGTAACAGTTTATATTATGCCGTGGTTGGCCATGGATTATCAAACGTTGCACCACCAAGTTTTAGTTGTCTGGCGGACAAGGTCAGCTGGATCTCCATTGGCAGCTCCCCTCTCGATGTAAAGCTTTCATGATATTCTATACAGTAGGCATCCTCAAACGCGAGTTCTTTCATCTTTGAAAGTGCATCGCGCCGGTAGAATATAATCTTGCCACTCTTGGTTTTGGTATTGGAGATCATCCATTCAAACAGTTCAGTACTGCCGTCTGATTCCAGGGTGACGGTAACAAGTCCTCCGATGGGGCGGGCAGCAGGCTTACCATTATGATCGATGCTTTGGGTAAATGAATAGTGGCAGTTGAGTACATTGATTTCTTCGCCATCTATTTGCAATACAGACTTGAATGACATAATCTACAGGTTTTTTAATTAATATGGTGAGTTTTAGGGTTGATTATGGGTTAAATGAATACGAATTTAATGAATAATTCGTAATAAAGGTATTTCAAGCTGCGAAAACAAGAGACGAGGGATTATATTCAACGCACGTTAAAAGAGGAATCAGGAGCGGGTATTTTGTATGCGGAGACCAGGCGTAATTATGTTTCAATTATGAATAAGCTGGTGAAACAAGCTGCGGAATATATAATCCTGGAGTGTACTGAATACCATTATTAATTACTTGCCCGTCTTTGATACCACCCAAATTCATTGTGAGGCAATAGCAGATTATATGATATAAAAAAAACCGGTTCCTTTCAGAACCGGTTTTTCTATTTATTTGAACAACTGAATCGTAGCCCCTATCTCAAACGCCCCATCCACATAAGTCTTTATTCCTCCTGTCTGCGTCGTATACATCGCCTGTATCGCCACTGTCTGCCATGCCTTCACCCCTATCCCTACCGTCACACTCTTCGTGCTATGATACATCCCCATTACATTCGCCACATTATTCAGGAAACCAATATTCAAGCCCGCATCCAAAATATTATCATACCCCTTCACTCCTCTATATGCCAATTTAGGCTCAATAGATGTCACTTCATCACTTTCCGGCAGGAACTTATAAGACACCGCGGTAAAAAAAATGCCACCACCATCTACACCTAAATTATTTCCTGTAAACAGGTTTCGTACGTTCGGCAACGCCGCCTGTACATTCAGGTGTCTATCTGTATACGCCATTCCGAATTCAGCCTCAAAATAGTTATCTCTACGATTAAATGCACCAATGGAAGGATCGTTCGCATCCCCGTTCATCGCTTTTACATCTAATCGTTCCACATTCCACACTGCAGACAAACCAAAATGCAACTGTTGCTCTTCCAGACCTAACGGAATACGGTAAGCATAAGTAATTGCAACCCGGGTACGATCTATCAACCCGGCCTTATCACTCATTACCTGTGCACCAACCCCGACCCTGTTGCCCACCTTATAATCGGCAGATGCAAAGGCAGTCACCGGCGCACCTGAGATCCCTCCCAGTTGACGGCGATAGGCGGCATTCAGGCGCAAACCATCTTCCAGACCAGCCATGGCCGGGTTGGCCAGGTACTGGTTCTGGAAATATTGGGTACCGGAAGGTTCCAGCAACGATTGAGAATTTCCTAATGTCTGCGCCTTACTTTCATGGGCCATGCAAAGACCTCCAAGTAAGAATAAGCATATATATTTCTGTAAGCTCATAACCTAATTGTTAATGGGATCAATGCTGGTCCCTGATGATTGTAATAAAGCCTTTCGCAGGGGTGTTATAGCCTTCTGCCTTCAGTATATAATAATAAGTACCTTCTGCAAGCGGACTACCGTTAAACGTACCATCCCACTCATTGCTGTAATTCTTCTTATGATATACAACACGACCAGTACGATCGTAGATAGTCACCTCATTGTTCGGATAACGGCTCAGGTCATTAATGATCCACTTATCATTCTTACCATCACCATTCGGCGACATCAGGTTGATAGCGTCTATCTTAAATTCATTGACTACTGAGATGGTCATGGATCCGGTATTGCTACAACCGTTGTTGTCGGTAACCGTTACGGTGTACACCGTATACTCAACAGGTTTTATCTGGAGCGTAGCGGTTTGCTGACCGTCTACTATTCCACTGGCATTCGACCATTCATAACTTACACCACCAGCAGCTGTCAGGTTCATGGCTGTTCCTTTGGAGATCACAGTGTCCTGGTCAGCGATGATAGTAACAACAGGCAGCGCATTTACTTTGATGGCAAATGTCTGTGCCAGGGTATCTACACCTCCATTAGCTGTACCTCCGTTATCCTTCAGCGTTACAGTCACGTGTACTGTACCACTTACCTTTGGCTGCAGTTGATAAGTGATGAGACCATTTGCATTAACTGTCAGAGTCGTAAAGAATGGCTGATCTGCTCTTACTGTGTAACTCAGGGTTTGCCCTGCTTCTACAGGGGAAGCACCAGTTGTCTGAACGGTTTGTGCAGTAGTGATATCACATACTACCTGGTCAGCCACAGCATCCATGGTTGGTGCCTGATTTACCTGACCCACCTGGATGGTGAAGGCTTTTTCAGTGAATAAGCCATTCGCCAGCGTAGCACGTATTCTTACAGTGTAGATATTCTTTGCAGCGTAGTCTAATACAGTATTGGTCAGCAGCTGACTACCGGAAATTGTGAATGAAGCATTGTCAGTGCTACCCGTACCGCTTACCAATGTATAAGTATAAACCGGGTTAGGTTCTGCCGTCACACCGGAGAGGTTACCTACCAATGTCAGTGTAGGTGTATTCTCAACAACTTGCTGATTATCCAGGTTGATATCCGTGGGTGCCAGTGGTACATATACGACCGTCACCGCTACTGTATTGGTATTGCTCACGTTCACACCATCACTTACTGTAATGGTCAATGCCACTGTTGAATTGATGTTTGCATTCAGGGCAGCTTCATCTTTCACAGAGAGCTCGCCGGTGGCAGCATTAATCGCAAAGGCACCAGAAGGATCATTGGTAATGGTCCAGTTTTGCAGCGTGCCGGTTGCTTCGATGGCAGTGATCGTACCCAATTGAGTGCCTGCTGCTGTATATTCATTTACAGTGAATGTCTGTCCGTTGTTGATAACCGGAGCAGTTACATCGGCCATTACAACCACCGTGTTGGAAATGGTGTTGCCATTATCTCCCTTATTCACGGCAGCATCTGCAGGTAAGGAAACTGTTACATTACCATCTGCGGAAGGTGTGACTGTAAATGTATAAGTGATATTATCGCTTGTTTGCAGATTGCTGGCTATACCATTCGTTATAGTAAAGTCAGCAGCGGTCAGGCCAGTCACCGATTCGCTGAAGGTAGCGGTTACGGTATAAGGTGCATTCACACTCATTGCACCGGTAGATAATACTACTGTCGGATGAACTGTATAGACAAACACACCAGCAGTACTTCCTGCATTGTTTAACGTCTTCACCGCCTCATTACCGAATACATCCTGAATGGTTCCTGTGATTGCTGAAAGTGCAATACCATCCAGGTCATTCTCTCCATCCTGTACAGTATAAGAGAATGTCAGTG